>OHAE01000962.1_pt1 | contig 24185 bp, 17 predicted proteins | sample 1577061 | NCBI WGS metagenome assembly OHAE01 (sample SAMEA3541535, study PRJEB24748) | human gut metagenome | biome: human gut; feature: human-associated habitat; material: faeces | place: China | collected 2012
TCCATTATATTTTATTTTTATTCTTGTAGGCAAAGATAATATTTATTGAATTAACCCCTCAAGTTTTTACGTTGATCCAAATCTTTCAGTTCTTTTACGTTGATTTCTTTACTTTACATCTGAAATGATGAGATAATTCAGTGTCACTTTAGGAAGAAGAAAGTGCTAACCGTTAGTTTCCATAATTGATGATGATTTGTTTTAAGCAAATATACAATTTTACTAGATCACTCCTCAGATTATTACGTTGATCCTGAAACAGTAAGTAAACGCCATGCAAGCAGTAATTCTTGATTTCTTTGACTTTCATGTCTGCATTTATAGTGATATTGAAATCTCTAGACAAAAAGTTTCGCTTATGAATCGTTCTTTAAAGATGTTGAAAGACGGAACTTATAGGGCATAAGAAACTACTATGCTGATAGTCTGTGTGTCACGTCAAAATATCTATCGAAGTATCAAAACAAGTAAGTGGATATGGAGCTGGCTATTGGATAAATCGCTATACAACATCTGATGTAGTACGACTGTTGCGAGATAAATCACTTTTATTTGTTCAGACTTCCGATATGTTTAGACTTTTATTACTTGTCTATTTTAGTCGATATGTTCAATAAAATTTAGGTGTGAGTTTTTCGGATTATAGAGAAGGATTTATATAAAAATATCCGAAAGAAATAGAATTACTGTAATGGTCATTATATATTTTCAGTAAAAATGGTATGATAACCAGTATTTTGTATAAGAATATCTATTAGAAAACTTTTATTTTTGTGCTTGTTAAAAAACAGATTATTAAATATTGACTTAAGGTAATGCAAAATTTAATTTTCTAAAATCTATAAAGCTGTGTATGAATCTACTTCATATTAGATAGTCAAACAATAATCAAAACAAGTCATGAAAAGTATAGTTTTAACACTTTTGGGAATTATCAGCTTTAGTTTCTCGTTAGGAGCACAGAAACAAAGTGTAAACAGTGATGTGCAGTCAGGCAAAAAAATTTTAGTTGCCTATTTCTCATGTACGGGAACAACTGAAAAGGTTGCAAATGCCATTGTTGAAGTGACAGGTGGAAAACCCTATAAAATAACTCCTGCTGATCCTTATACCTCAGCCGATCTTAATTGGAAGGATAAGAATAGTCGAAGTTCTAGAGAAATGTCAGATGAACAATCGCGTCCTGTATTGAGTGGAGATGTTCTTAATGTGAAAGATTATGATATTGTATTTCTGGGTTATCCTATATGGTGGAATTTATGTCCGCGTCCGATTAATACATTTATTGAGAAATATGATTTCTCTGGTAAGACCATCATTCCATTTGCTACTTCGGGAAGTAGTTCGATAATTAATAGCATAAAGTATCTCAAGAAACTTTATCCTCAGATCAAATGGGGAGAGGGTAAATTGTTGAATAACGGAACTGGACAGGCTAAAGACTGGGCGAAACAGATAATTAAGTAAATATGGAAGAATTAAGAATTGACTGCTTACATCAAACAGCTGAAGAGTTAGATAAAGCGAAAGTATTGAAACAGCATATTTTTCGTCTGAATCATACGATGCCAGACACGGAAGAATACTATGAATTATTACATAAGGTTTTTCCAAATCTGGGAGAAAATTGTCGTATCGAAATACCTTTTGCTGGTGTCAGAACTGGTAATGTGAAATTCGGGCGTAATGTGATTATCATGCCTGGCTGTCTGATGATGTCAGCAGGAGGAATAACAATTGATGATGATGTTCAGATTGCTGCTAATGTTCAGCTTATATCCAATAACCATGATTTGAAATACCGTCATATAATAACCTGTAAACCGATACATATTTGTAGAGGAGCATGGATTGGAGCTGGTGCAACTATTCTTCCGGGTGTTACAGTAGGAGAAAATGCTGTAGTTGGAGCGGCTAGCGTTGTTACCCATGATGTTGAATCGAATACTATAGTTGCAGGAAATCCAGCAAAGTTGCTTCGACGGATTTGACCTTCTGTTATTGTAAAGTAAAATTTATTTTAAACTGATTTTGAGCCCTGTAACAAAGTTGTTGCGGGGCTTTATTATGAAAATCTGTCGTCGTGTTTCTAAAAATAACAGCAGGAGTTGTATTGGTTATAGATAAAGTAATCATGTCGCAGCAGAAGAATGTTTTAAAAGGACAGTCTGATTTTAATGAATATTATGAGGAGCGGCTGTACAAGTTGACAGATTTAGATTACTTTTGTACACGAAACTAAATTATACTTGTTAAAACATTATTTCCTATGAAAAAACACCTTATTCCATTTATTGCATGCAGTTCGTTTATTCCGGTATCTATTTATTCACAAATATCTCAGCATCCTAACATTATTATGTTTCTGGTTGATGATATGGGGTGGCAGGACACTTCTGTTCCTTTTTATAATAACGAACTCACGTCACTGAATAAACGATTTATTACACCCAATATGGAACGAATGGCACAAATGGGTGTCCGTTTTACGGATGCATATGCATGTGCTATTTCTTCACCTACGCGATGTAGTCTGATGTCGGGAATGAATGCGTCACGGCATAGAGTGACAAACTGGACATTGGAACTCGATCAGAAGACCGATGCAGCTAGTGATGTGATTGATCTTCCTGAATGGAATTATAATGGTATTCAGCCTGCATCAGAGGAAAAGGAAATAAATAATTCTACGGCTATTACTTCACTTCCTCAGGTACTTAAGGAAAACGGATACAGAACCATTCATTGTGGAAAAGCTCATTTTGGTGCAAGAACTACGCCGGGAGCAGACCCTATAAATATGGGTTTTGATGTAAATATAGCAGGAGGAGCAAACGGTGCTCCGGGAAGTTATCTGGGGACAAAAAATTTTGGTGAGGGATCCCGCTTTGCAGTGCAAGGACTGGAAAAGTATTACGGACAAGATATATTCATTACCGAGGCACTGACAAGAGAAGCTATAACAGAAATGGAAAAGTCTGTGAAAATGGATAAACCTTTTTATCTGTATATGTCGCACTATGCAGTTCATACTCCGTATGACGATGATAAACGTTTCAGTCAGAAATATCGCGGACGTTACGATGAACAGCTCAAGACTGGATTGAATGAAAATGAAGCCAAATATGCGGCATTGGTAGAGGGTATGGATAAGAGTCTGGGAGATATTCTGGATTATTTGCAGAAGAATCCGGAAGTTGCTCAGAATACGATTTTACTGTTTATGTCCGACAATGGAGGACAGGGATTGAATAATGTCCGTCAGGGAGTAGCAAACAGAGACCAGAACTACCCTGCACGCGGTGGAAAAGGATCTGCATTTATGGGAGGAGTTCGTGAACCTATGATGGTGTACTGGCCGGGAGTTACCAAGCCAAATACTGAATGCAGCCAGCGAGTTATTATCGAAGACTTTTATCCTACAATACTCGATATGGCAGGAGTAAAGAAATATACCACTCATCAGGTTATAGACGGTGTGAGTTTTGCAGATGTGCTTAAATTTCCGGAAAAAACAAAAGACAGAGTATTGATATGGCATTTCCCTAACTTATGGGGCGAATCTCAGAATAAAGAAGAAGGATACGGTGCTTATTCTGCTATTTTGAAAGGTGATTATCACCTTATTTATACATGGGAAACACGTCAGCTCCGACTGTATGATGTGAAAAAGGATATAGGCGAGCAGAATGATCTGTCACAGACGATGCCAGATAAAGTAAAGGAACTGACTGTTGAACTGTCTGATTATTTGAGGGAAAGAGATGCACAAAGACCGTCGTTAAAGGCAACGGGAGAAGTGATTCCGTTCCCGGATGAGCAATAACTGTGTATATTGGCTTAATATTGTTTGGAAAGATCTCTCTATTGCAGGTGTTTGTCATATTAGGATACAAGACTGAAATAGAGAGATTTTTTCATATAAAGGATTTAACTTGTAAGAGTTTTAGGACTGTTAAGTTCAGTATCGGCTCTTCAATCTGTCTGAATGGAATTTACTCAGCTATGCTTGGAGCTGTGTTTGGTGAGAAATATGATAGTTTCTCGTATCTCAGGAAATATGTTTTTTAAGAGGCTGAAAAATGATAAAGCCGAACTGTTTTCCCAACAGCCCGACTTCCATCAAACATCCAATAAAAAAATTAGAGTTCGTTTTTGGTTATTTTATCTTATGAATAACAGCTCTCTATATTTAGGTAGTGTCCACATCTGGTCATCGACAATTAATTCCAGTTTATCGATGTGGTAACGAATCTGTTCCAGCATTGGTGAAATATTGTCGTGGTAAGCGATTGCTTTTTCACGCTCATCGGCAATTTTGTTTGCTACTTTGCGAGCTTCTACCATTGCATCTACATGCTCTTTAATGTAAATGGTATGTTCGGAAATCTTACGGATAATTGCCAGATTCTCCGAAGATAGATGTTCAGCTTCTTCGGCAGGGAACAGTCCTTTCATTTTATAAACGTTATCCAGCAATTTGGTCTGATATTCAGTAGCGATAGGTACGATGTGGTTCATGACCAGATCGCCCAATACACGTGCTTCTATCTGTATTTTCTTCGTGTAAGTTTCCCATTTTACCTCATTACGAGCTTCCAGCTCTTTCTGAGTCATGACTCCGGTTGATTCAAACATCTTGATGCTTTCCGGAGTAAGGTAACGGTCGAAGATAAGCGGGCAGCTGGTTTCACAATCCAGTCCGCGGCGGGCTGCTTCTTCTTTCCATTCGTCGCTGTAGCCGTTACCGTCGAAGCGGATAGGCTTGCATAGTTTGATGTATTTGCGGATAACCTGAATGATAGCAGAAACTTTCGGCTCTCCCTTTTCCATGAGTTTATCTACGTCTTTCTTGAATTCGATGAGCTGTTCAGCCACCGCAGTATTCAGGGCGATCATTGCACTGGCACAGTTAGCTTCCGAACCTACAGCACGGAACTCGAATCTGTTTCCGGTGAAGGCGAAAGGAGAGGTACGGTTACGGTCTGTATTGTCAATCAGCAATTCCGGAATCTGTGGAATATCGAGTTTCATACCATGCTTTCCGCCCAGTGAAATCAGTTCGTCGGTAGAACTGTCTTCCATGTGATCCAGCACTTTGCTCAGTTGTCTTCCGAGGAATGAAGAAATAATTGCGGGGGGTGCTTCGTTGGCTCCCAGACGGTGAGCGTTGGTTGCACTCATGATAGATGCTTTCAGCAGACCATTGTGGCGGTATACAGCCATCAGGGTGTTGACTACGAATGTGATAAAGCGCAGGTTTTCTTCAGCTGTTTTTCCCGGAGCCATCAGCAGGATACCGGTATCTGTTCCCAGTGACCAGTTGTTGTGCTTACCCGAACCGTTTACTCCTTTGAATGGTTTTTCGTGCAATAAGACACGGAACCCGTGTGTACGTGCCACTTTTCTCATAAGCGACATGATAAGCATGTTATGGTCTACTGCCAGGTTACATTCTTCGAATATCGGAGCAAGTTCAAACTGGTTAGGTGCTACCTCATTGTGACGTGTCTTGACCGGAATACCCAATTCCAAAGCCTGAATTTCCAGATCTTTCATGAAAGCAGCCACACGGGTAGGGATAGCACCGAAATAATGGTCTTCCAGCTGCTGGTTTTTAGATGCCTCGTGTCCCATCAGAGTACGACCCGTCAGAAGCAAGTCTGGACGTGCTGCATACAGACCTTCGTCCACAAGGAAGTATTCCTGTTCCCATCCCAGGTAAGCAACTACTTTCTTGACATCCGGGTTGAAATAATGGCAGACATCTACGGCAGCCTTGTTGACTGCTCTCAGTGCTTTCAGCAACGGAGTTTTATAGTCGAGTGATTCTCCGGTGTATGCAATGAATACGGTAGGAATACACAATGTATCATCCACAACAAATACTGGTGATGAAGGATCCCATGCACTGTAACCACGTGCTTCGAATGTATTTCGGATACCTCCGTTAGGGAATGAAGAGGCGTCCGGTTCTTGCTGAACAAGTAATTTTCCTGAAAATTCTTCCATCATGCCGCCTTTGCCGTCGTGTTCCACGAAAGCATCGTGCTTTTCGGCAGTACCTTCTGTCAATGGCTGAAACCAGTGAGTATAGTGTGTAGCTCCCAGTTCCATAGCCCATCTTTTCATACCTTCTGCTACTTTGTCGGCGATGTCGCGGTCGAGTGCAACACCGTTATCCATGGCATCTACCAGCTTGCTGTAAACAGGAGTAGGCAGATACTTGAACATCTTTTCGCGGTTGAAAACATACTTTGCGAAGTATTCGCTTGGCCGTTCTGACGGAGCAGTTACTTCTAAAGGTTTTGTCTGGAAAGCTTTTTCTACAACTCTAAATCTTAACTTTGACATAATACCTTGATTTTAATTAATTTATTAATAAGATGTTTGATTTATTCATTTTTAATGACTGTAAGCTGATTCTCCATGTTCGTAGATATCGAGTCCTTCTTCTTCTACTCTTTTATCTACACGGATACCAACCAGACGGTCAGTTATTTTAAATAATATATAGGTCATTACAGCACTGAATACGATTGATATGACTGTTGCTATGATTTGTATCCACAACTGATGCCAGTCACCGTACAAGGCTCCTTTTACTCCGCCTTCTCCGGAGATGAACTGAGTGGCAAATACACCGGTAAGAATGGATCCTACTATACCTCCGATGCCATGTACTCCGAAAGCATCCAGTGTGTCATCATATTTGAATCTGGGTTTGATGACTGCTACCATGTAGAAACAGATAAGCGGGGTAATTAAGCCGATAAAGAAAGCTCCGATGATATCTACAGTTCCGGCTGCCGGAGTGATTGCTACCAGACCTGATACAGCACCGGTACATGCCCCTACGGTTGTTGGCTTTTTATTGTGTATCCAGTCGACTGCCATCCATGTAAGTGCTGCTACGCAAGTGGCCAGATGGGTAACAAGGAATGCGTTAGCTGCTATACCGTCGGCATTCAGTCCACTTCCAGCATTGAATCCGAACCATCCCAGCCATAGAAAAGCTGTTCCTAGGAATACAAATGTGATGTTGTGTGGAGTCATAGGGTGTCCAATCTTGTAGTCGCTTCTTTTTCCTGCCATAATGGCCATGACAAGAGCTGAAATACCTGCGTTGATGTGTACTACCGTTCCTCCTGCAAAATCTATTGCACCCATCTGCTGGAGAAATCCTCCTCCCCATACCCAATGTGCCATAGGTATATATACCAGTATGCTCCATAATACGGTGAACAGCAGGAAGCCCGAAAATTTAATGCGCTCGGCAAAAGCTCCTAAAATAAGGGCAGGGGTGATAATTGCGAACATGCACTGGAACAGGACAAATATCAGTTCCGGAATGTTACCGGCGGAAAGACTACCTGTTGTGATGCTATTTAGCAGAACTTTGTCGAATCCTCCTATCAGGAATCCCCAGCGACTGCCGCTTTCCATCAGATCTGTTCCAAAAACAAAACTGTAACCAAAGGCGATCCATATGATAGTGACGGCACATACGATAAGCATACATTGCATAATAATGCTTAGTACATTTTTCTGTCGAACCAATCCTCCGTAAAATAAAGCAATACCGGGAATTGTCATTAACAGTACGAGCAAGGTGGCAACAATCATCCATGCTGTGTTTCCTGTGTCGAGTATAATGTTTGTATCCATAATTATTCTTGTTTAGTTTTGTATTTTGTATCGTTTCGTTTGTTTATTTCTCCTGTTCTGCATTGTATAATGCTATGTCACCACGCTCTCCGGTTCGGATCCGGATAGAATCTTCTACAGGGATGATAAAAATACGTCCGTCTCCGATTTCTCCCGTGCGGGCAGCTTGCATGACAGCTTGTACTGTCTTTTCTACATTCTTATCGCGTACGACAATTGATATAAGTATTCTTTCTATCGAACTGGTGTCGTATACGATTCCTCGGTAAATGCGACCTTCGCGTGTCTTACCTACTCCTCTTACATCGTAGTAAGAGAACCATTCGATATCAGCTGCCAATAAAGCCTCTTTGACATCTTCAAACCGTGTTCTGCGAATAATTGCCTCAATTTTTTTCATAAGCGTTGTATTTGTATTTTGTAATGTATAAACGTTATCCTGTCTTTTTAACCTTAATGTCAAAACTATACCTAAATTTTCTCTCTCTCTTAGAAATTAATGCCAAATACAAAGTAAGCTCCTTCTGTTGCCGGATTCCATATGGCTTTAGCCGATACCGGTAATGAATACGATTCTGTTATATCTAGTGTTTTTGTTGCTGCCAGACTTATATTTGCTATTTCAAAGCCATTAGCTCCAAAGTCATCGCTTCCGGATTTGTTGTAGAAGCTTGTAGCCCATGGAGTAGCTCCCACTTCAGCGCACCAGTCCAAACCTCCCAGCTTGAAAGGAGCGGCTAGGGAAAAATAAGATGAATAAGCTCGTTCTCCTTTCTTGTTAAGTCCGTCATTTCCGGCAAAGTTGGTGTACCAGTTGACTGCTATGAAGTCGAAATCATATCCTATTTGTGCTTCGAACACATGCGATGTATTTCTTGCGCCATAGTGGAAATAACCGGCTCCTCCGTCAAACCAATAATCTGTGATTGAAGCGCTAAAGCCTTTAATGCTATATCCTACTGTCAAATCGAACTCTTTGGTATCATCTTTATCAAATCCTACCGTTCCCCATCCTGATAACCATATTCCTTTGTAGCTGATGGAAGCGGAGGGCTGAATACTGATATTTCCCAAATCCTGTCCTCGCCAAATATATCCACTGACGATGTCGGCTCCGATATCAGCTTCGATATGTTCTTGTGCCGATAAGGCTGCAGGTAGCATTGCTATTATTGCTGCTGCTAGTTTGTGTTGAATCGTTGTTTTCATTGCTTTTGCTTTTTAAATTAGTGTATTTGTATCTATTTGTATTGCGTTTTGTTTATTTTGTGTTCAAATTATATATAATATTTTGTATTTGTTTCTTTTTGTTTTTCTGTATTGCAAAATTATATCTTTTTGCTTTTGTGTGGAACATTGAAGGAGCAAATTGTTTCTTATAAAATCATATATGTTTTATTTTGAAACTAAAATCTTGTATTGTATTTTAAATTGAAACTTAAATTGTTTTATATATGATAAATTGATACAAATATCGTTCTTTATGAATCTTTTTGTATTCGATTTGGATGAAGAGATAACTTAACATTGCTTTTTCCCAGGTATAGATAACTTATTGTTTACAAATAACGTCAGCAGAGGGCATATAATTTTTGTACAAAAATTTTAGAAACATCGAGAAGTTTCTTGTAAAATATCAGCATATTTTTTCTAAAACATCAGCATATTTTCGGAGAGAGGTGAGAATACTATTTATAAGCAGGTTTATAGCCATAAAAAAGGCCGTCGTTACCACTTGATAAACAAGAAGTAATCGACGGTCTCCCTTTTTATTTTATTATATTTTATATCCAGTTCTGTAAGCGCTGCATGGCTTCCTGACATTCTTCACGTTGTCCGAAGGCTGTGAGTCGTAAATAACCTTCACCGCTGGGACCGAAACCAACTCCCGGAGTACTTACGATGTTTACCTCGTATAGTAACTGGTCGAAGAATTTCCATGAAGTCATACCTTCCGGAACTTTCAGCCAGATATATGGAGCATTTATACCTCCGTAAACACTGAATCCTGCTTTTTTCAGACCTTCGCGCATGATACGGGCATTCTCCATGTAATAGTTTATTGTTTCTTTTATCTGTTTCTGCCCGTCGGGGGTATAGATCGCTTCTGCGCCGCGCTGGGTTATGTAGCTTGTTCCATTGAATTTTGTACATTGACGGCGGTTCCATAGCGGATTAAGCGGAATACGCTGTCCGTCCAGGCTGGCTGCTGTTACCTCTTTGGGGATGACAGTATACCCGCAACGTACACCGGTGAATCCAGCTGTTTTCGAGAAACTGCGGATCTCGATTGCCACCTTTTTGGCTCCTCGTATTTCGTAGATGGAGTGGGGCACGTTAGGCTCCTGAATGAAGGCTTCGTATGCTGCATCGAAGATAATCAGTGTATCATTCGAGAGTGCATAATCTACCCATTTCTTTAACTGTTCGTGGGTTAGGGTAGTGCCTGTCGGATTGTTAGGATAGCACAGATATATCAGGTCGACTCTGTGCTTAGGCAGCTCGGGTATGAAATTGTTTTCTTCTGTGCATGGAAGATAAGTTACATTACTCCATTTTCCGTTTTCATCCAGTGTTCCTGAACGTCCGCACATGATGTTGCTGTCTACATAAACAGGATATACCGGATCAGTAATTCCCATGCTGTTGTCCCAGCGAAGCAGTTCACCGATGTTGCCGGTATCACTTTTGGCTCCATCGCTGATGAATATTTCCGATGGGCTGAGGCTGATGCCACGTGAGGCAAAATCATGTTTGATAATTGCTTCTATCAGAAAGTCGTATCCTTGTTCCGGTCCGTATCCGCGGAAAGTCTTGGCGTTTGCCATTTCATCTACGGCACGGTGCATGGCTTCTATGCAGACGGGAGGAAGTGGGCGCGTGACGTCACCTATTCCCAAGCGAATTAAATTTTTTCCAGGATGAGTAACTTTAAATGCATTGACTTTTTTAGCAATGTCCGAGAATAAGTAGCTTCCCGGCAGCTTCAGAAAATGTTCGTTTACTAATGCCATAATGTATAATTATATTTCTATTTTACCATCAAATACTTTAGTAGCAGGTCCTGTCATATAAATATGATTATCGCCTGCCCATTCTATTTCAAGTGTTCCTCCATCCATTACGATGGAACTTTTTCTGCCACATCGGTCTGTAAAAGCTGAGGCTACAGCTGTGGCGCATGCTCCTGTACCGCATGCCTGAGTGATTCCAGAGCCTCGTTCCCATACTCTCATCCGGACTTTGCTGTCGGTAAGAACCTGAACAAATTCTACATTTACCCGGTCGGGGAACAAAGGATGATGCTCTAGGGCAGGACCTACGTCTTCCAGCTTTATTTTGTTAATCTCGTCAACAAAGATTACCAGATGGGGGTTACCCATTGATACGGCGATGCCTTTGGAGGCGATATAACCTTCACCCAAAGCTACTTCGTGAATATCTGTCGGAATACCCATATCGACCGTTACGCTTTCTACCGTGTTTTTATCGTTGAGGTGCAGGTGTAAAATCTTGATGCCCGACAATGTTTCGAGTTGGATGTCTGTCTTGTTGGTAAGACCTTCTTCGTATAAATATTTGCCGATGCAACGGCTGGCGTTTCCGCACATGCGAGCTTCGGAGCCGTCGGCATTGAATATACGCATTTTAAAGTCGGCCTGGTCTGAAGGGCAGATAAGAACCAGTCCGTCGGAACCAATACCTGTATGGTAGCGGCTCCATTCGACTGACAGTTCTTCCGGATTATCTATCGGATAGCGCAGGGTGTTGACATAAATATAGTCATTTCCTGCGCCATGCATTTTTGTAAATTCAATTTCCATATCAGTTTATTGTTGGTTGAATGGCAATGCAGTATTATTGCTTTTTTAGTAAGCAGCCTCGTGTACTCCGGCTACTGCGCGGCCACTCGGATCGTTCAGGTTTTTGAAACTTGCGTCCCATGCCAGTGCTTCGGCTGTAGAACATGCGACACTTGGTACACTCGGTACGCTTTTGGCTGCCGACGCACTGGGGAAGTGTTCTTCGAAAATACAACGGTAGTAATATTCTTCTTTGTTCTGTGGCGGATTGATCGGGAAACGTTCTGCTGCATGTTGCATTTCCTCGTCGCTGACAGCGGCTGCTGTAATTGCTTTCAGGGTGTCAATCCACGAATATCCCACTCCGTCGGAGAACTGCTCTTTCTGTCGCCATGCTACACTCTTTGGCAGAAGAGAAGCAAAGGCATCACGTACGATACGTTTTTCGATGGTATGTCCCGGACACATTTTTACAGCCGGGTTCAGGCGCATGGCTACATCCAGAAACTCTTTGTCGAGGAACGGCACACGACCTTCTACACCCCATGCAGAAAGTGATTTGTTGGCACGCAGGCAGTCGTACAAGTGGAGTTTGGAGAGCTTGCGGACAGTTTCTTCGTGGAAGGCTTCCGCTGTAGGGGCTTTATGGAAGTAAAGGTAACCTCCGAATACTTCATCGGCTCCTTCACCACTTAGTACCATTTTGATACCCATCGACTTGATGACTCGAGCCAGCAGATACATCGGAGTAGAGGCACGGACGGTTGTCACGTCGTATGTTTCGATGTAATATATAACGTCGCGTATGGCATCCAGACCTTCCTGAATCGTATAATTGATCTCATGATGTACAGTACCGATATGTTCGGCTACCAGCCGGGCTTTTTCCAGATCGGGAGCACCTTTCAGACCTACGGCAAAGGAGTGTAGCTGAGGCCACCAGGCAGGAGCTTTCCCATCAGTTTCGATACGTTTGTCGGCGTAAATCTTTGCTATGGCGGAAATAACCGAGGAGTCCAGTCCGCCTGACAAAAGCACTCCATAAGGAACATCGCTCATCAGCTGACGGCGTACGGCTGCTTCGAGAGCTGTACGCACCTCGTTTACCTGAGTGGTATATGCTTCTGATTCGGGTAATGAAGTATAACGGTCTTTTACGGCCTGATATTCCATCCAGTCACGTTTGTACCATCGCTCCATTTTACCTTCTCTGCTCCAGTAATAGTGTCCGGGAAGAAACGGTTCATACTCCTCGCAGAATCCTTCCAGAGCTTTCAGTTCACTGGCACAGTATACGGTTCCGTCTGCATCATGTCCTATATATAAAGGTATAACGCCTATCGGGTCACGGGCAATCAGAAATTCATCACGCTCTTCGTCATAGAGGGCAAATGCAAAAATGCCGCTTAAGTCTTCCAGAAAATGTATGCCTTTTTCCTGATAAAGTGCCAGAATCACTTCGCAGTCACTGCCTGTCTGAAAATTATATTTGCCGGCATACTGCGCACGTATGTCGCGGTGATTATAGATTTCGCCGTTTACGGCAAGTACTTTTTTTCTGTCGCTTGAGTAGAGAGGCTGTCCTCCTGATTGCGGATCGACGATGGAAAGACGTTCGTGTGCCAGTATGGCGCTTCCACCGCAGTAAATGCCACTCCAGTCCGGACCGCGGTGGCGTATCTTTTTCGCCATCAACAAGGCTTTCTGCCTGAGTTCTGGCGTTTGTTGTTTGATATTGAAAATGCAGGCTATTCCACACATAATGTTTCTGTTTTTAAATGTTCTTTAATGGCTGCCCTTTTGCAGCATAGCATCAATTTCAGCGGCTGCCCGGCGTCCTGCTGCTATACATTTTACTACCAGGCTCGGACCTGTAGCTGCATCTCCGGCTACTACCGCGTTTTGAGGAAGCTCGGGTAATTGTGGCTTGAGGAATCCCATGGCAAGCAATACTAAATCTGCTTCTATGACTTCTTTTTTGCCAGTAGGACGCATTTGAGGGCGTCCGCCGTCTGCTGCGGGAATCCATTCCACCTCTTCAACTTCTACGCCGCATACACGTCCGTCTTCAGTTCCCAGAAAACGGTTTGAAGTAAGACTCCAACGGCGTGTACATCCTTCCTCATGACTTGAACTGGTCTTCAGAACTACGGGCCATTGTGGCCAGGGGGTTGCGGGATTATGACCAACAGGAGGTTTAGGCATGATTTCTATCTGGCATACACTGATAGCTCCCTGACGGTTAGCTGTTCCGATACAGTCGCTTCCTGTATCACCTCCTCCGATTACGAGAACTTTCTTGTTCTTTGCCGTGATACGTTCTTCGTCGCTGAATGTCTGTCCGGCTAGAACTCTGTTTTGCTGTGCCAGTATTTCCATGGCAAAATGAATGCCGCGAAGTTCACGTCCGGGGATGTTCAAGTTGCGTGCCTCTGGTGTTCCTGTACAGATAGCGTATGCATCAAATCCTTCGGGTAAATGTTCCAAGTCGATTGTTGAGTTTGTCTTGAAGCAAATACCTTCGTCTTCCATAATCTTCAGTCGGCGGTCGATTACTGGTTTATGCAGTTTAAAGTTCGGTATGCCGAAACGTAATAAACCTCCTATATATTCGTCTTTTTCGAATACAGTAACCTGATATCCCCGACGGTTTAATTGATTGGCAGCAGCCAGTCCGGCAGGTCCGGAGCCGATGACAGCAACTTTTAATCCGTTTCTTTTGTATTGTTTTGCTGTAATATATCCTTCCCTGAATGCTGCTTCGATGATAGCAGCTTCGTCTTCTCGGATAGTAACCGGTGAGTCAATACTCAGCTTGAGTACACATGACTTCTCGCATAGTGCGGGGCAGACCCTTCCGGTAAACTCCGGAAAATCGTTTGTACGGGTTAATATTTCATAAGCTTCACGCCATTTACCATTACTTAATGCGTCCTGAAATTCGGGAGGACGGTTGCCCAGCGGGCATGCCCAGTGACAGAAAGGTACACCGCAGTCCATGCAGCGTGATGCCTGCAACTTGCGTTCGCTTGAGTTCAGTGTTTGTTCTACTTCTCCAAAGTCAGAGATGCGTTCGTGGATGGGGCGATAGCCTGCCTCCTGGCGAGGTATATTTAGAAATGCTTTAGGATTTCCCATGTCAATAGTTTTATTAGTTGTTCTTTAGTAATCTCTTTGTACTTCTGCTATTTTCTGCTGAAGCTTTTTCATTTGTTCTTCTGCCAGCACGCGCTTGTATTCGATAGGAGTGACTTGAATAAACTCGTCTACATGTTGCTGCCAGCTATCGAGCAGTGTACGTGCTAACTTAGAACCTGTATATTTCCAGTGAGATTCTATCAGTTCGCGAAGTTCTTTACGTGCAGCAGAGTCTTCCAACAGGCTGAGTTCCACCATTTCCATATTGCAGAAATAATCGAATGTGCGTTCCGGATCCCATACATATGCGATACCGCCACTCATTCCGGCAGCGAAATTTCGTCCGGTATGTCCTAAGACAACAACTCGTCCGCCTGTCATATACTCGCAGCAGTGGTCGCCTACGCCCTCTACTACAGCAATGGCTCCTGAGTTTCTGACAGCAAAGCGCTCACCTACACATCCGTTTATATATACTTCTCCGGTTGTAGCTCCATACATTAGGGTGTTGCCGGCAATTGTATTTTTTGAAGCATCAAAGCAAGACCCCATTGGAGGAAGTACAGCTATACGTCCGCCGCTTAAACCTTTACCGACATAATCGTTTGCTTCACCTTCCAGACGGAAACTGATACCCCGTGTAAGGAATGCGCCGAAACTTTGACCTGCGGAGCCTTTGAATTTGACATTAATAGTTCCATCGGGTAGTCCTTTGTGTCCATATCTGGTGGCAACTTCTCCAGCAAGCATAGTTCCTACTGAACGGTCTGTATTCGAAATGGTATATTCCAATTCTACCTGTTTCCCTTTTTCCAGCGCTTCGTGTGCCGCAGCAATGATTGATCGGTCTTTTACCTCAGAAAGATCGGTAGGATGGTCGGCCGTATGGTGGATATCTGTTCCGTTATCTACCTGATGGAGAATACGGCTGAAGTCTAATCCTCCTATTTTTCCAGCATTATCATGCGGAATAATCTCGATAAGGTCTGTTCTGCCAATAATGTCTTCCAGACGCGTGAAACCCATATCAGCCAGATACTCTCGTACTTCCTGAGCAAGGAATTCGAAGTAATTGATCAGGTAGCGATAGTGTCCGCGGAAATGTTCACGCAATTTTTCGTCTTGGGTAGCGACTCCTACCGGACATAAGTTGGTGTGGCATTTACGCATCATTACACATCCCAACACAATCAGAGCAGCTGTACCAAAAGCGTATTCATCGGCTCCCAGCAATGCCATGCTGATGATGTCACGACCCGTTTTCAATTGTCCGTCTGTTTGCAGGCGAACTTGTCCGCGCAGTCCGTTAAGTACGAGTGTTTGCTGTGTTTCACTCAATCCTATTTCAGGTGGAATACCCGCATATCTCATCGAAGAAGCTGGTGATGCGCCTGTTCCTCCTTCTGCTCCAGAAATAACAATTAAATCAGCTTTGGCTTTCGCTACTCCGGCTGCAATTGTTCCTACGCCGCTTTCTGCTACCAGTTTCACACTGATAGTTGCACGTGGATTTACATTTTTCAGATCGAAAATAAGTTGTGCCAAATCTTCGATACTGTAAATGTCATGATGAGGTGGAGGAGAAATGAGGGAAATGCCAGGGATGGAGTGACGTGTACGTGCTATCACTTCATTGACCTTGAATCCTGGTAACTGACCGCCTTCTCCCGGTTTTGCTCCCTGGGCTACTTTGATTTGGATTTCTTCTGCATTGACCAGATATTCAGTTGTGACTCCGAAGCGTCCTGAAGCGATCTGCTTGGTCTTACTGCATAAACTGATGTCTTCATTGTCACTGTCGGAATGATATACGGCGCTGAATCGTGCACTGTCTTCTCCACCTTCTCCGGTATTGCTTCGTGCACCCAGTTTGTTCATGGCAAGCGCCATGGCTTCATGAGCTTCTTTACTGATGGCGCCGAATGACATTGCACCGGTTACGAAATGTCTGACAATGTTTTCTACCGGTTCGACAGAGTTTATGTCTATCGGATTACTCCGGAAACTGAAAAAGTCGCGAAGGAATACTGGAGCTGACTTCTCGTTTGCTTTTTGTGTGAACTCCTTAAACTTCTTGTAGCTTCCAGTACGAGTGGCCAGTTGTAGCAAACTAATGGTATCAGGGTTCCATGCATGTATTTCACCATCCTTGCGGAAAGAGAATTGTCCGATATTATCGAGCATTGCTTCTGCTTCATCATCGGTGATGGAAACTCCAGCGGTGTGGAATTTCAGATAATCGTTTGCAATGTCTTTCAGACCGGCTCCGCCGATAGTAGAAATACAAGTACCGAAGTATCTTTTCATCATTTCCGAATTCAATCCTACAGCTTCAAAAAGTTTTGCGCCACGATATGATCGGATGGTGCTGATACCCATCTTGCTCATTACCTTATATAGTCCTTTACACAAGGCCTTTATATAGTTCTTTTCGGCTGTATTGTAATCCAGTTGTACGTCGCCTCTCTTTACTAATCCGTCTATTACTGCAAATGCCATATACGGACAGATTGCACTTGCGCCGTAGCCTAATAATAAGGCAGCGTGCATTACTTCGCGTGCTTCACCACTTTCAACTATCAGAGCGGTCTGTACACGTTTTTGTACTGATATCAGATGATGATGTACGGCACTTACAGCAAGTAAGGAGGGAACTGGTGCGTGGCCCTCATCTATATCCCGATCTGAAAGTACAATGTAATTAGCTCCTCCATCGACTGCTTCTTCTGCTTTTTTACATAGGTTGTCAATAGCGGCACGCAATCCGTCTTCTCCTGTTTGGGCGTCAAAGACCATTTTTAGCTTTACAGTACTGAAGCCCTTGTATCTGATGTTGCACAATATATCAAGTTGTGTATTTGTCAGTATCGGATGAGGCAGGCGTACCATCTTACAATGCAGGGCATCTGGGGTAAGAATGTTCTTTCCTACCGCACCAATGTATTCAGTCAGTGACATTACCAGTTCTTCACGAATTGGATCAATCGCTGGATTGGTAACTTGGGCGAACTGCTGTCTGAAATAGTTGAAAAGCAGCTGAGGCTTTTCTGATAAGACAGCAAGTGGAGTATCATTTCCCATTGAAGCTGTTGGTTCAGCCCCTGTTTTACACATTGGAGTCAGCGTTCTTTCTACATCTTCACGTGTGAATCCGGAAATACGCAACCGGCGTCCGGCATCTTTTACTGCATTTTCTACTTTACGTCCGCTCCGCAATGTATCGAGCTCGATACGGTTGGCAGAAAGCCATTCAGAGTAAGGTAGGGCAGAAGCCAGGTTTTCTTTTACTTCATTGTCATAATATATTTTTCCCTCTTGTGTGTCGACAAGTAGAATCTTACCGGGCTGCAACCTTCCTTTTGCTTCAATCTCGTCGGGATTGAAACTGATTGTTCCTGTCTCGCTTGCCACAACCATTGTGCCACTCTTGGTAACCAGCCAGCGTGCCGGACGGAGTCCGTTACGGTCGAGCATACCTCCGGCATAGCGGCCGTCGCTGAAAAGCAAGGCGGCTGGTCCGTCCCATGGTTCCATTAAGATGGAATGATACTCGTAAAAAGCCTTTAATGCAGGGCTGATAGGGTTTTTGTCATTCGTCGATTCTGGAACCATCATGGCAAGTGCATGAGGTAAACTTAATCCTGACATGACAAAAAATTCCAGTACGTTATCCATCGAAGCACTGTCGCTCATACCTGGTTGTATGATGGGGCGTATTTGTGAAATATCTCCTAGTGCTTCCGATGACAATACGCTTTCTCTGGCTTCCATCCATGCACGATTTCCCCGGATCGTATTTATCTCACCATTGTGTGCCATCATACGGAATGGTTGTGCCAAGCTCCATGTAGGGAAAGTATTGGTACTGAAACGTGAATGTACCAAGGCTAGGGCACTGGTAAAATAGGGTTGTGTCAGATCGGCATAATACTCTCGCAACTGAGTGGAAGTAAGCATACCTTTGTATACCATGTTCCGGCTGGAGAGTGATACTATATAGAAGTCTTTGTGTTCGATTCTGTTCTCTATCTTTTTCCTTATTATATATAGTTTCTTTTCAAGAAATTGTTCGTCTGCCTCTGCCGTAATAAATATTTGTTTTACATCAGGCTCTGTTGCAAGAGCATCTTTTCCGAGCACATTTGAATTGACAGGAACACTTCGTACGTGCATGAGCGTCATACTTTCGCGTTCTATTTCTTCAATCATTATGCTCATGATAGCTTGTTGAGCCTCTTTATCTTTGGGCATAAAGACTAGTCCGGTTCCATATTTCCCTTTTTCGGGCACAGGGATTCCTTGTAGCAGAATGAATTCATGAGGTATCTGGACCATAATTCCAGCTCCATCCCCCGTTTTATTATCTGCTCCTTCAGCACCGCGATGCTTCATGTTTTCCAATACTCTTAGGGCAGAGTCTATCAAATCGTGCGATTTTGTACCATGTAGGTTGACTATCATACCTACACCACAAGCATCATGTTCATTGGCCGGACTATATAGTCCGCATTGATGTTGCGATATATTTACGCTGTTATTTGATAAAATGTAACCTTTTTCTTTCATTTGCTTTCTTATTTTGTTTTTATATCCGTTTGTTGTTTCTTTGTGTTTGCAAAAATATATATATGCTTTCAAAAAACAAATAAAGATGAAAGAGAGTTTTGATAAAATATATTTTTCTATTACAGTTTCTTATATATGTATTAATTATTGCTATTAAAAATAACAATATATTACTTTATTGTCGTAAAATGTTTTAATTTGATTATTTTGCTTACAGGAAAGTATTTTTTACAACATCCCTTATAAAGTAAGTTTTAAGTTATACAATGATATACTTTTCTACTTTTGAAATATTCACCTGCGTGTTTACAGAACATTTTTTACCTTTGCAGTATGTTTAGACAAAAGGTTATTCAATATATAAATGAGAAACACTTGTTTCATCGTAGCGATAAGATACTTGTGGCATTGAGTGGCGGTGCAGACTCCGTTGCTTTGCTGCGTGTGTTGTTGCTGGAAGGATATAATTGCGTTGCAGCACATTGCAATTTTCACTTACGTGGTGAAGAATCTGACCGGGATGAAGAATTTGTTCAGAATTTGTGTCGAGGACTGGAAGTACCACTTCAGGTTATACATTTTGATACGAACGGATATGCTTCCCGAAAAAGAATTTCTATTGAGATGGCCGCACGCGAACTTAGGTATGAATGGTTCGAACAGGTACGTCTACAGATTGGAGCAAGTGTGATAGCTGTAGCTCATCATCGTGATGACAGTGTAGAAACTTTTCTCTTGAACTTGGTCAGAGGGACAGGTATTAATGGACTTAAGGGAATTGCTGCTGTCAATGGTAAAGTGGTGCGTCCGCTGCTTGACGTCAGCCGTGATGACATATTGGCTTTTCTTGCCGATTTGAAACAAGATTATGTGACCGATAGTACAAATCTGGAAGATGAATATCTGCGTAATAAGCTTCGTCTCAATATTATCCCGTTATTAAAAGAGATAAATCCTTCTGTCTGTGAATCAATAACTGAAACTGCACGCAGACTGTCTGATGTGGAGGCTGTGTACCGTAAGTCGATACAAACAGTATGTACAGAAGTAACAGAGAGGGAAGGTAAATTCAGTATTTCCCGAATAATGAAAGCTGTAGCTCCCCTTGCCGTTTTGTTTGAATTACTACATCCTTATGGCTTCAATGCTGTTCAACTGAAGAATATATATCGAAGTTTAGGTACAGAATCAGGTAAATTGTTTTATTCAGAGAATTACGTTTTACTGCGTGACCGCGATTATTTATTTCTGAAAAGAAGAGAAGAATCGAAGGAGGATCAATCTTACACTTTACATCAGGAAATTTGTCAAATAGAAGATGGTTTTGAGGTTTCCCGAAATCCTGAACTTGCCTGTTTGGATGCCGATACTGTAAAAGAACCACTTGTATTGCGCCGGTGGCAGTCGGGGGATAAGTTTGTTCCTTTCGGTATGCATAGTTTCAAAAAAGTGCGTGACTATCTGCGCGATCGTAAATACTCTTTGTTTGAAAAAGAGAACCAGTATGTAGTCTGTTCGGGAGAGAATATTGTATGGCTGGTGAATGAACGTACTGATAATCGTTTTCGTGTAACCGAAAAGACGCAAAGAGTTTTGAAACTTTGGATAGACTAAGGGACAGCCGAACTTAATAAATACCTATAAATAGGGATTGCGTACCCTGTATAGATTGTCTTACTTTGTAAACGAAAATAATGTATGAATTCTATTTTTAATATGTGCGGAACCAAAATATATAAGCCAACCGATAAGATGAGTGACTTGATTTGCGAAAACTATGCTTTGTTGCAAGTCTTAAGTCGTTTTGGTGTATCACTGGGATTCGGAGATAAGTCAGTACAGGAGGTATGCAGCATGAATGGAGTAGATTGTACCACTTTTCTTGCTGTCGTAAATTTTCTGACTGAAGAAAATAATCGTATGCAGGATCACGTGACCGGGCTTTCTGTACCTGCTTTGATGGATTATCTACAGCGGGCCCATTCGTATTTTCTGGATTTTCAGTTGCCTACCATACGCCGCAAGTTGATTAAGGCTATAGACTTTTCATCTCAAAATGAAGTATCGTTTCTGATACTCCAGTTTTTCGATGACTATGTAGGTGAGGTCAGAAAACACATGGAGTATGAAAATGAGAAGGTCTTTACCTACGTACGCGGCTTATTGAACGGTGAACGTTCCGCCCAATATAATATAGGAGTCTTTGCGCGTCATCACGATCAGGTAAATGCAAAGCTGACCGAATTGAAAAATATCATCATTAAGTATTATCCGGCCAACGGCGATAATCAGTTGTTGAACGCAACATTGTTCGATATATTTAGTTGTGAAGAAGATTTGGCATCGCATAATCGGGTAGAAGATTACTTGTTTGTCCCTGCCATAATGGAATTGGAAAAGGGGGAAAAATGAAATCTCAGGAAATAATCTTGATAGCTGTGGCAGAAACTTCGGTGATAGTCCGGAGCGGACTGGTTGCGGTACTGAAGCGCCTGCCTGACATGAATATACAGACTATTGAAGTGACATCGAAAGAAGGACTTCAACATTGTATGGAAGCACATACACCGAATATTCTGATTGTGAATCCTCAGTTCGAAGGGTGGTTCGATGTGGATGCTTTCAAAGAACATTATCCTCATCTGGAAACAAAGATTGTATCATTAATCTGCACTTTTGTAGATGCCAATCAGTTGAAGGGATACGAAGAAAGCATTAATCTGTTTGATGATGTTGAATCTTTGGAGAAGAAAATCTCTGTACTTATGAATTTTGCAGAAGAAGATGATTCCGATCAGGATACACTAAGTCAGAGAGAAAAAGAAATTATCGGTTGCGTAGTACGGGGGATGACCAATAAGGAAATAGCCGAAAAACTCTATATTTCTGTTCATACCGTAATCACCCACCGACGGAATATTACGCGCAAGCTGCAAATTCATTCAGCGGCCGGACTTACTATTTATGCTATTGTAAATAAGCTGGTGGAACTAAGCGAGGTAAAAATGAAAATATAGCGTTCTTATCTGGAATGCTTCTAAAATACCTACAAATAGGTATTGCTGAGATAGGCAAATGACCGTATCTTTGCAGTGTTAGTCATATGAAATTACGTAAAACCACAAAGTAAAAAGTTAGTTATTAGTTGGGTGCACCCTGCGAAGTGATTCGCGGGGTGCACGCGCTTTATCCCTTTGGCTCAATTTTGATACAGTATAGACCGGACATCGCTTACTTTTTTCTTAAAAACCACATATTTCTTAAACTTTTTCATTTTTCTTTTTTTGTTTATTCAATGATAACGCATACCTTTGTTTATACAGAAACAAAATAGGTAAAATGATGAAAGTAGGATTATTTATTCCCTGCTATATCAATGCCGTTTATCCCGAAGTTGGAGTTGCTTCATATAAGCTCCTTAAAAGTTTGGGGGTAGATGTAGACTATCCGTTAGACCAAACCTGCTGCGGACAGCCTATGGCGAATGCAGGGTTCGAAAATGAATCGAAAGAATTAGCAAAGCGATTCGACCGGTTATTCGAGAGTTATGATTATATAGTTGGACCTTCTGCCAGTTGTGTAGTATTCGTGCGCGATCATTATGGCAATCTGCTGGAAGGAGAAAAACATCGTTGTGCCAGCGAAGGCAAGATATACGATATCTGCGAGTTTATCCACGATGTGGTGAAGCCGTCTTCTCTTCAGGCTTCGTTTCCTCATAAAGTAAGTATTCAGAACAGTTGCCATGGAGTGCGTCTGATGAAACTCTCTTCTCCCAGTGAACTGAACATACCTTATTATAATAAGCTACGCGATTTGCTGTCGTTGGTAAAGGATATCGAGATCGTAGAACCCGAACGTCCAGACGAATGTTGTGGCTTTGGCGGTATGTTTGCCGTAGAAGAACACGATGTTTCAGGGCAAATGGGGCGTGATAAAGTAAAGCGTCACATGGCGACTGGAGCCGAATATATTGTAGGAGCCGATGGCTCTTGCCTGATGCACCAAAACGGTATTATCTCGCGTGAGAAACTTCCTATAAAGACCATTCATATTGTTCAAGTATTAGCTGCAGGATTATGAGTACGAAACATTCAAAAGCTGCCGGAAAGTTTCTGGAGAATAAAGAACTGGCAGCATGGCACGATGAAACATTGTGGATGGTTCGTGCCAAGCGTGATAAAGTGAGCAAAGAGGTTCCTGAATGGGAACATTTACGTGATATGGCATCTGCCATAAAGATGTATAGCAACAGCCACCTGGATCAGTTGCTGTTGGAGTTTGAAAAAAATGCCTTGGCCAACGGAGCTTATGTATATTGGGCGAAAGATGCCGATGAATATTGTTCCATTGTCTATAATATATTGAACGGACATCAGGTGAAGCATTTTATCAAAAGCAAATCAATGCTGGCAGAGGAATGTGGACTGAATGAATTTCTTGAGAAGAAAGGTATAGAGGTCGTAGAAAGCGATTTGGGAGAGCGTATTCTTCAGCTGATGCATAAACGTCCGAGTCATATCGTACTTCCTGCTATCCATGTTAAGAAAGAAGAAATCGGAGAGTTGTTCGTCCGCGAGATGGGAACAGAGCCTGGCAATAATGACCAGACCTATCTTACTCATGCTGCCCGTAAAAACCTGCGTCGTAAGTTTATCGAAGCCGAAGCTGCTATGACGGGTGCGAATTTTGCTGTCGCTTCAACTGGAGAATGTGTCGTTTGTACCAACGAAGGCAATGCTGATATGGGAACATCACAGCCCAAGCTTCAGATAACGGCGTTTGGCATGGAGAAGATTGTGCCGGACCGTGATGCACTGGGAGTATTTACCCGTCTGCTTGCTCGCTCAGGTACAGGACAGCCTATTACGACTTATACATCTCATTATCGGAAACCTCGTAAAGGAGGAGAGTTGCATATCATCATTGTAGACAATGGCCGAAGCCGTATTTTGGCCGATCAGGAACATGTAAAAGCCTTGAACTGCCTTCGTTGTGGAGCGTGTATGA
>OHAE01000992.1_pt1 | contig 23431 bp, 20 predicted proteins | sample 1577061 | NCBI WGS metagenome assembly OHAE01 (sample SAMEA3541535, study PRJEB24748) | human gut metagenome | biome: human gut; feature: human-associated habitat; material: faeces | place: China | collected 2012
CCACTATACAGAATTGGAAAATAAAAACATTGATACCGGTATGGGATTAGAGCGTCTGGCTACGGTAATGCAGGATGTGGATTCGATTTTTGATGTCGATACCATCAAAGCAATCCGTGATAAGATTTGTGAGTTTGCTGGTGTATCTTATGGAGAGGAATACAAGACAGATGTTTCCATTCGTGTTATTACCGACCATATTCGTTCTGTAACCTTTATGGTTTCTGATGGTATTACGCCATCTAATGAGGGACGCGGCTATGTGCTTCGAAGACTTCTCCGCCGTGCCGCACGTCATGGAAGACTGCTTGGTATTCAGGGCGAGTTTCTTGCTAAATTAAGCGAGACAGTGATGGCAGAGTCTCACACAGGATATCCGGAATTGTTAGACCGTAAAGATTATATTATTAAGTTAATTACCGTGGAAGAACAGAACTTTAATAAGACCATCGATCAGGGACTCGCTATTTTGAATACGATGATGGAAGATTTGCAAAAGAGCGGTGAAAAAGTTCTTTCCGGTGAAAATACATTTAAGCTGTATGATACTTATGGTTTCCCAATTGATTTGACGATTGAGATTTTAGAGGAAAAAGGATTTTCTGTTGATGAAGATGGGTTCAAGAAAGCGATGGAGAACCAGCGTCAGACAGCACGTGATGCCAGAGAGACAACCAATTACATGGGAAAAGATGTTACGATTTATCAGTCCATTGATGCTTCTGTCGAAAGTAAATTTGTCGGCTATGATCGTTTGACACATGAGTCGAAGGTTACAGTTTTGACAACCCAAGATGCCATTGTTGATGAGCTGAAAGAAGGCGAAGAGGGAACGATTCTTGTAGAAGAGACCCCGATGTATGCAACGATGGGTGGTCAGGTAGCAGATGCCGGTGTGATTGAAGGAGCAGATGGTACATTTGTTGTTGAAGATGTCATCAAACTTCAGGGAACGAAGATTGGACATGTTGGACGTGTGACAAAAGGTGTTATCAAAAAAGGTGAAACCGTAAAACTTACGGTGGATGAAGAACAGAGAAATCTGACAGCAAACAACCACAGTGCGACCCATTTGATGCAGCAGGCATTGCGTGAGGTGCTTGGCAGCCATGTAGAGCAGAAAGGTTCGTTAGTGGACAAGGATAAACTTCGTTTTGATTTTACACATTTCTCGCCAATGACGGAAGAGGAAATTGCAAAAGTAGAGGAAATTGTAAATCGTGAAATTGCGGCAGGACTTGATGTTGTGACAAATGAAATGTCGATAGAAGATGCGAAGAAGACCGGTGCGATGGCTCTGTTTGGTGAAAAATACGGCGAGGTTGTCCGCGTTGTTCAGATGGGAACATTTAGTTCTGAACTTTGTGGTGGTACTCATGTAAGTAACACCAGAAATATTTCTGCTTTCAAGATTATTTCAGAAAGCGGTGTTGCAGCAGGTGTACGTCGAATTGAAGCACTGACAGGAAAAGCTCTTTTTGAGTATTACAATACGATGGAGAGTGAACTGCAAAAGGCAGCAAAACTTTTGAAAGCAGTGCCGTTAGAGGTAAGTGCAAAAATAGTTTCATTGCAGGATGAAGTAAAACAACTTCAGAAAGAAAATGATAAATTAAAAGCAAAACTTGCGAAAGAAGCCGCAGGAGACTTGTTGTCCGAGGCTAAAGAAGTAGATGAAATCTATATTCTGACAAAGCAGCTTACAGATGTTGATATGAACGGCATGCGTGACTTGGGCGATGAGGCAAAACAGAAGCTTGGTGAGGCATTTATTGTATTTGCAAGCCAGGTTGGGGAAAAAGTGAATTTAATTGCCATGGCAACTGATGGAGCGATCAAAAAGGGCGCCCACGCCGGCAATTTGATTAAAGAAGTTGCATCCATTGTAGGCGGCGGCGGTGGCGGCCGTCCGAACATGGCGCAGGCTGGTGGAAAGTTACCGGAAAAGATTCCGGAAGCACTTGCGTGTGCAAAAACTGTAATGGAAAAACAGATTATTAAATAATATGGAGGAATTGAGCATGGAAAAGGCAAGCAGAAAAAAGGTAGGTTTCTTTAACAAAATCGGTTTTAAAATGGTACTAATTATTGCTTTGGCAGGAGCAGTAATTTCAGCTGTTACAATGTTAATGATTGTTCCACGCAGCACCAAACAGATTGAAATTTTGACAAAGAATGAGATGACAAATTTGGCACAAGCGTATTCAACAGATTTAAATGACAAGTTGATGGAAAAACGTGTCTTATCTTATGATGGTTATGCTAATATTTTAAGAAATGTTAAAATTTCCGGGTTAGATACTTCTTATGCGTATTTGGTTGATAAAGAAGGCATTATGCGTTTTCACCCAACGGAATCAAAGGTTGGTAAGTCAGTAGAAAATGCTGTTGTAAAAGACGCAGTAAGCCGCATGAAAAAGGGGGAGAAAGTCACAAACGATTTTGTGATGTATGAATTTAAGGGCGAAACGAAATATGCTGCATATCATGTACTTAATGACAAAAGTATTTTGGTTATCACAGCAGACAAGGGAGATGTGATGTCAGTTGCAAATTCCATGTGGGTACGTGGAATTTCAGTTGCTGGCATTGGAATTATCTTAAGTGTTTTAGTTGGTTTATTTGCAGTTGTTTTGATTGTTCGTCCGCTGGTAAGGCTTACGGATGTTATTGATGAGACGGCTAGACTGGATTTTACAAATGATGATAAAGTGAAGAAGATTGCACTTCGCCGTGATGAAGTTGGTTTGATGGGTAAATCCGTGGCTGATATGAGAGAAAGTCTTCGACAGAGTATTGTGAATTTGAAGGATTCCAGTCAGAAGATTTGCGAAGAAGTAAGTAAAGTAAATGATGTCAGTGAACAGATTCGTGAGCAGTGTATGGATAACTCTGCAACTACGGAGCAGTTAGCAGCCGGCATGCAGGAAACTTCTGCAACGACGGGAACAATTACACAGAACATCGGAGACATGCGACAAGGTGCATCCGATATCGCAAAGCTTTCCAAAGATGGTGTGAGACTTTCCGATGAGATTTCGGAGAGAGCAACCGCACTTGGTGAGTCTGCAAATTCAGCGATGGATCGTGCCGGTTCTATGTACGATACAATTAAGACACAGGTAGAAAAAGCAGTAAGCGCTGCTGATTGTGTAAAACAGATTAATGAGATGACGGAGTCCATTATGCAGATTTCTTCTCAGACAAGCCTTTTGGCATTGAATGCGTCTATTGAAGCTGCTCGTGCCGGTGAGGCAGGAAAAGGATTTGCTGTCGTTGCTTCGGAAATCAGTAAACTTGCGAACGAAACATCGGATTCGGTAACAAGTATTAATGAGATTGTACTTGAAGTAAACTCTTCTGTGGATGAAATGGTTCAGAGTATGGAGGGAACAACGAAGTTCTTAGACGAAGTGGTATTAAAAGATTATGACCAGTTCAGAGCTATCAGCAACCAGTATAATAATGATGCAGATGTTGTAAAGACAAGCATGGAAAATGTAGAGCATGCTATTCTTTCACTTACCGATTCGATTGGTGTGATTGCTGACGCAATTACCGGTATTAACACAACGATTGACGAAGCAACCGTTGGTGTGACAGATATTGCAGAAAAGACCGGAAGTGTCGTAACTGAGGCAGCACAGAATGCAGAACTTGTAGATACCTGCATGGATTCTGTAGAGCAGCTTGAGAAGATTGCTGATAAGTTTACTTTGTAAAATAACAAAAAGCGGTTAGTCATTAACTAAATAAAACAACAAAAAAGAGGGTTCCTTTGTGAGAGACGGGATAACGCTTTGCGTTATAGTCTCCACAAAGGAACCCTCTTTTTGGTTGTTTTATGCTTAGTTCGTATGAAACAGCTTTTGTTTGTTTACAGAGTAAACTTGCCATTATGCGATACCCTCAAGTAACTAAGTGATTCTGTTTGTAAGAATGTATTCGTTGCTAATCTATTTGGTTCCCGGTAATTAAAAAAGAAAAGATTTGCGATGAGTGGGTACAAACACGTGGGTATCAGGCGTGCGTGTTTTGCACGCCGATACCCTTACGCGTTTGTTTAACGGGAGTGCCCACGAATCACAAACTTTTCTTTTTAATTACGGCCCCCAAAAAGATTAATCATCGATTACTTCTACGCCATATATGCATCTTCTCAGCTTCTTTAATCAATTCATCACGGAAATCCGGATGAGCGATGCCGATTAATGCTTCAGCTCTCTGCCAGCCGGAGAGTCCTTTTAAGTTTACCATACCGTATTCGGTTACGACATACATTGTGTTTGCACGGGTATCGGTAACGATGGAACCGTTTGCTAAAGTTGGGCGGATACGGGACTGTACTTCGCCCTGTTTATTTTTAAAGGTAGAAGAAATGCAGATAAAGCTCTTTCCGCCTTTTGATTTATAAGCACCTAATACGAAATCAAGCTGGCCACCTGCTCCACTGATATTTTTTATGCCGGCGGATTCAGCATTAACCTGTCCAAACAAATCAATGTCAACAGCATTGTTAATTGAAATGAAGTTATCATGTGCGGAAATGACATCAATTTCATTGGCATAATCGACAGGAACACTCATGCATTCAGGATTGTTATCCAAATAGTCATACAATTTCTTTGTGCCGGCAGCAAAAGCGTATACCTGACGGCCTTTGTTTAAGTTTTTCTTAGAACCATTGATTTTTCCTGCTTTGGCAATGTCAACAAAAGCATCGACATACATTTCAGTGTGAACACCAAGATCTTTTAAATCGGATTCAGCAATCAGTGAGCCGACAGCATTTGGCATACCGCCGATTCCCAACTGAAGGCAGGCACCGTTTGGAATCTGCGCAACGATCTGTCTTGCTACTGCGTGGTCAACTTCTGTTGCAGCAGCACCGCCGCCCATTTCTGCGATTGGTGAGTTTGAGCCTTCAATAATCATATCTACTTTAGAAATATGAATTCCATTTTCAAATCCGCCAAGACAGCGTGGCATGTTTTTATTTATCTCAACAATAATGGTTTTCGCACGCTCGCAGGCAGCTCCCAAATGGGAAGCACTTGGTCCAAAGTTAAAGTATCCGTGTTCATCCATCGGTGCTACCTGCATAACAGCAATGTCTACAGGATTTTCCAAATCACGGTAATAACGTGGCAGTTCCGAATAGCGGATTGGAGAGTAGAAAGAAAATCCTTTTGCAACAGCTTTTCTTTCGATTCCGCTCATGTGCCAGGAGTTCCATGTCATGTGTGCAGCCGGATCTTCAATTTTGAAAATCTCCGGTTCCCACATCAGGATACCGCCACGGAAGTTCACATCGTGAAGCTCCGGCAGACGTTTGGCAAGTTCTTTGTCGAAATCCACAGGTGTTGTCACGGTCCAGCCGTAATCCACCCAGTTTCCTGACTTTACCACTTCGGCTGCCTCTTTGGCAGTCACAAGTTTACTCTTATATAATTCGTTCATATCTGGTAAAACCTCCATTCTGGTAACTATATTTGCAATACGTTTATTTTAGCATTATCGCATGGTGTGGTCAAGTAGCCAGTCGGTTCACAAAATGTTCATGGAAAAAGTTTGTTAAATTGTTGACAATATCGTTTTCGTTTGTTATTATGAGTAAGGATTGAATCATAAAAAGTGGTAAATTGTAGTTTGATTTACAGATAGGAAAAAGATATGATAAAAGCAATATATCCGGGTAGTTTTGATCCCGTTACATATGGGCACTTAGATGTTATTAAGAGAGCATCCAAAGTAGTGGATGAATTGATTATAGGAGTGCTTGTGAATCAGGAAAAAACGCCTTTATTTACAAGGGAAGAGCGTGTAGAACTGTTAAAGCAGACCACGAAAGAATTTCCAAATGTGAGGGTTTTAACATTTACCGGATTGACAATTGATTTTGCCAAACAAAATGATGCAAAGCTGATTATCCGCGGTCTCCGTGCCGTGACGGATTTTGAATCCGAGATGCAGATTGCACAGACTAATCACAGCATTGAGCCGGAGATTGATACGATGTTTTTTACTACGAGTCTTGAGTATGCTTTCCTAAGTTCCACCATTGCGAAAGAAGTTGCTTTTTATGGCTCGGATGTATCGAAACTGGTGCCGGAAGTTGTTCAGAAGGCATTCAGAGAAAAGTATGATCAGAAACTGCGAAAGCAGTGATGATAAATTAAGTAGTATTAGTAAAAAATTTATAAGGAGGATATATTCATGTCTAAGAAAGTTGTATTAGCAGGTGCTTGCCGTACGGCAATTGGTAAAATGGGTGGTGCATTAAGCACAACTCCAGCACCAAAATTAGGTTCTATCGTTATTGAGGAGGCTCTTAAGAGAGCAGGCGTGCCAAAGGATGCCGTTGACCATGTTTACATGGGATGTGTAATCCAGGCAGGTCTTGGTCAGAACGTAGCTCGTCAGGCATCCATCGGTGCTGGTCTTCCAATCGAGACAACAGCAGTTACTGTAAACGTTGTTTGTGGTTCCGGTTTGAACTGTGTAAATATGGCAGCTCAGATGATTCAGACAGGAGATGCTGATATTGTTGTTGCCGGTGGTATGGAGAACATGTCCATGGCTCCTTACGCAGCTATGAATGCTCGTTTTGGTTACCGTATGAACAATGGTAAATTTGTGGATACCATGGTAAACGATGCATTGTGGGATGCTTTCAATCAGTATCACATGATGATTACTGCTGAGAACGTAGCAGAGCAGTACGGAATTACTCGCGAAGAGTTGGATGAGTTTTCTGCAAACAGCCAGCAGAAATGTGAAGCTGCTATTGCTGCAGGTAAATTCAAAGATGAGATTGTTCCTGTTGAAATTAAGTCTAAAAAGAAAACAATCGTATTTGATACCGATGAGGGACCACGTCCTGGTACAACAGTTGAGAGCCTTAGCGGTCTTAGATGCTGCTCCGGTAAAGAAGGCGGCGTGGTAACAGCTGGTAACGCTTCCGGTATTAATGATGGTGCAGCTGCTATCGTAGTAATGAGCGAAGAAAAAGCAAAAGAGCTTGGTGTAACACCAATGGCAACATTTGTAGCCGGTGCTCTTGGCGGTGTGGATCCAAAAATCATGGGTATTGGACCGGTCGCTTCTACAAAGAAGGTTCTTGCTAAAACAGGCATGAGCATTGATGACTTTGATTTGATTGAGGCAAACGAGGCATTTGCAGCACAGTCTGTAGCAGTAGGTCGTGACCTTGGATTTGACCTTAGCAAATTGAATGTAAACGGTGGTGCAATTGCACTTGGACATCCGGTTGGAGCAAGTGGATGCCGTATCCTTGTTACATTGCTTCATGAGATGCAGAAACGCGATGCAAAGAAAGGTCTTGCAACACTTTGTATCGGTGGTGGAATGGGATGTTCCACAATTGTTGAGAGAGACTAATTTTACTTTTGGGACGAGCCGGTATTCTATCGGTTCGTTCCTGTGATGTAAAAAAGAAATTTTAAATGGAGGATACTTTCAATGGAATTTGTAACATATGAAGTAGAAGGTGCAGTTGGTATTATTACCATCAACCGCCCAAAAGCATTGAATGCGTTAAACAGTGCTGTTTTGGATGAACTGAATCAGACTTTGGATGCAGTTGACCAGAACGAAATCCGCTGCCTGATTTTGACAGGTGCCGGAGAGAAATCTTTTGTTGCAGGTGCAGACATCGGAGAGATGAGCACATTGACAAAAGCAGAAGGCGAAGCCTTTGGTAAAAAAGGAAACGATGTATTCCGTAAGTTAGAGACATTTCCGATTCCTGTAATTGCTGCAGTAAACGGATTTGCTCTTGGTGGTGGATGCGAGATTTCCATGAGCTGTGATATCCGTATCTGCTCTGACAATGCCGTATTTGGCCAGCCGGAAGCAGGTCTTGGTATTACTCCTGGATTTGGCGGTACACAGAGACTTGCTCGTTTAGTAAGCCCTGGTATGGCAAAACAGATGATTTATACAGCAAGAAATATTAAAGCAGACGAAGCTTACCGCATTGGTCTTGTAAATGCTGTATATCCACAGGAAGAACTGATGGATGCAGCAAAGAAGATGGCATCCGGTATTGCTAAGAATGCACCGATTGCTGTCCGCAACTGCAAAAAGGCAATTAACGAAGGACTTCAGGTAAATATGGATGAGGCAATTGTAATCGAAGAGAAATTGTTCGGTGACTGTTTCGAGACAGAAGACCAGAAAGCCGGAATGGGTAACTTCTTAGAGAAAGATAAAGAGAAAAAATTAAAAGTGGTACCATTCAAAAACTGTTAATTCGTGACGACATCCCGTCTGGGATTTGAATCAAATACAATGGAGGTAAATACAATGAAAGTTGGTATTATTGGAGCTGGAACAATGGGTTCCGGAATTGCGCAGGCATTTGCGCAGACAGAAGGTTATGAAGTATATTTGTGTGACATCAATGAAGAGTTTGCTGCAAACGGTAAAAACAAGATTGCAAAAGGTCTTCAGAGACTGGTTACAAAAGGAAAGAAAACACAGGAAGATGTTGATGCAATCTTAGCTAAGATTACAACTGGCGTAAAAGACATTTGTACTGATTGTGATTTGATTGTTGAGGCAGCTTTGGAAGTTATGGATGTTAAAAAACAGACATTCAAAGAACTGCAGGATATCGTAAAGAAAGAAGACTGCATTTTCGCTACGAATACTTCTTCTTTGTCCATTACAGAAATCGGTGCAGGCATTTCTCATCCGGTTATCGGAATGCACTTCTTTAACCCGGCTCCTGTTATGAAGCTTGTTGAAGTTATCCGCGGCGAGAACACAACAGATGAAGTAAACGATAAAGTAGTTGCTATCGCAAAAGAAATTGGTAAAACACCGGTTGAAGTAAAAGAAGCTGCCGGATTTGTTGTAAACCGTATTTTGATTCCTATGATTAACGAAGCAGTTGGCATCCTTGCTGATGGTGTTGCTTCTGCTGAGGGTATCGATGCTGCTATGCAGCTTGGTGCAAACCACCCAATGGGACCTCTTGCACTTGGTGATTTGGTTGGTCTTGATATCTGCCTTGCTATTATGGAGGTTCTTCAGGCAGAGACTGGTGACCCGAAATACCGTCCACATCCATTGCTTCGTAAAATGGTACGTGCCGGCAAACTCGGACGTAAAACTGGTGTTGGATTCTTTGATTATTCCAAATAATATTATAGAAAGGAGTTCATGTTATCATGGATTTTAAATTAGACAAACAGCATGAAATGGCGAGACAGTTGTTCAAAGATTTTGCTGAGAACGAAGTAAAGCCACTTGCGCAGGAAACCGATGAAACAGAAGTATTCCCTCGTGAGACTGTTGACAAAATGATGAAACTTGGTTTCATGGGAATTGCGATTCCTAAAGAGTACGGCGGACAGGGCTGTGACCCATTGATGTACACAATGTGCGTTGAGGAGTTAGCTAAAGTTTGTGGTACAACAAGCGTTATTGTATCCGCTCATTCTTCTCTTGGTGCTGACCCAATTATGATGTACGGTACAGAAGAGCAGAAAAAGAAATATCTTGTACCACTTGCAAGTGGTGAGAAATTAGGTGCTTTCGGTTTGACTGAGCCGGGTGCAGGTACGGATGCACAGGGACAGCAGACAAAGGCTGTTTTAGATGGTGACGAATGGGTACTCAATGGTTCTAAATGCTTCATCACAAATGGTAAAGAAGCAGATATTTATATTATCATTGCTGTAACCGGTATTATCGAAAAACGTGGTAGAAAAGTAAAAGAAATTTCTGCTTTCATCGTTGAGAAAGATACTCCTGGATTTACTTTTGGTACAAAGGAGAAGAAGATGGGTATCCGTGGTTCATCCACATACGAGTTAATCTTCGAGGACTGCCGTATTCCAAAAGAAAATCTTCTTGGTGCACAGGGCAAAGGTTTCGGAATTGCCATGCATACACTGGATGGTGGACGTATTGGTATCGCTGCTCAGGCACTTGGTCTGGCAGAAGGTGCTTTGCAGGCAACAATCGATTATGTAAAAGAAAGAAAACAGTTCGGTCGTTCGATTGCACAGTTCCAGAATACACAGTTCCAGCTTGCTGATATGGCAACAAAAGTGGAAGCTGCTAAGATGCTTGTGTATCGTGCAGCAATGGCAAAAGCTACGCAGAAAGTTTACAGCGTAGAAGCTGCTATGGCAAAATTGTACGCAGCAGAAGTTGCTATGGAAGTAACAACAAAAGCAGTTCAGTTACACGGTGGTTATGGCTACATCAGAGAATATGACGTTGAGCGTATGATGCGTGATGCAAAAATCACAGAAATCTACGAAGGAACTTCAGAAGTTCAGCGTATGGTTATCTCTGGCAGCTTATTGAAATAGGAGGTGCTCTCGTGAAAATAGTAGTATGTATTAAACAGGTGCCGGATACTAAGGGCGGTGTTGTATTTAACCCGGACGGTACATTGAATAGAGGTGCGATGCTTACCATCATGAACCCGGATGATAAAGCCGGTTTGGAAGCAGCACTGAGAATTAAAGAAGAAACAGGTGCAGAAGTTACTGTTCTTACCATGGGACTTCCAAAAGCAGAAGAAGTTCTTCGTGAGGCAATGGCAATGGGCGCTGACAATGGTATCCTTGTAACAGACCGTGTACTCGGTGGTGCTGATACTTGGGCTACTTCTACAACAATTGCCGGTGCACTTCGTAACATTGATTACGATTTGATTATCACAGGCCGTCAGGCTATCGATGGTGATACTGCACAGGTTGGTCCACAGATTTCCGAGCACTTGGATATTCCGGTTATCTCTTATGCACAGAATATCAAAGTGGAAGGTGACAGCGTAATCGTTGAGCGTCAGTATGAGGACCGCTACCATGTAGTAAAGGCTAAAATGCCTTGCCTGATCACTGCTCTTTCTGAGTTGAATGAGCCACGTTATATGACTCCGGGCGGAATCATGGACGCATTTGACAAAGAGATTACCGTTTGGGGACGTGCAGACCTTAAGGATGTAGATGATTCTAACCTTGGTTTGAAAGGATCTCCAACAAAGATTGCTAGAGCTTCCGATAAGGTTCGTAAAGGTGCCGGCGAAGTCGTTACTCTTGACCCAACAGAAGCTGCTCAGTATATTGTAGATAAGTTTAAAGAGAAACATGTAATCTAATTATTATAAAGGAAAAGTGGTGAAAAAAATGAGTTTAGAAGAATATAAAGGTGTATATGTCTTTGCACAGCAGGTTGACGGAGAAGTAAGTGGAATCGCTTACGAGCTGCTTGGTAAAGCAAAAGATCTGGCAAAAGATTTGAACGCAGAAGTTACCGCTGTTTTGCTTGGTTACGGTGTTAAAGACCTTGCAGATTCTTTGGCTGAGTATGGTGCAGACAAAGTAATCGTAGTGGATGACAAAGAACTTGAAGTATATCGTACAGAACCATATGCTCACGCACTTGCTTCTGTAATCAATGAGTACAAACCTGAAATTATGCTGGTTGGTGCAACAGCAATTGGTCGTGACTTAGGTCCTCGTGTATCGGCACGTGTAGCAACTGGTCTGACTGCTGACTGTACAGTACTTGAGATTGGTGATTTCACCGATAACATGACAAAGGAGACCATTCCAAATCAGCTTCTTATGACACGTCCTGCGTTTGGTGGTAATACAATCGCTACGATTGCATGTCCATACAACCGTCCACAGATGGCTACCGTTCGTGCCGGTGTTATGCAGAAGATTGACCCAATTAAGGGTGCAAAAGCTGAAGTAATCGAGTACAATCCGGGATTCACTCCGGACAATAAATATGTTGAGATTCTTGATGTTGTGAAATCTGTAGCTGACACAGTAGATATCGCAGATGCTAAGATTTTGGTGTCTGGCGGTCGTGGTGTTGGAAGCGAAGAAAACTTCAAACTTCTTCAGGATTTGGCAGATGTACTTGGCGGAACAGTAAGCTGTTCCCGCGCCGTTGTTGAGAATGGTTGGCTTCCGGTTGAGCGTCAGGTAGGACAGACTGGTAAAACCGTTCGTCCTAATGTATACTTTGCAATCGGTATTTCCGGTGCCATTCAGCATGTTGCAGGTATGGAAGAATCTGACATTATCGTTGCTATTAACAAAGACGAGACAGCTCCAATCTTTGATGTAGCTGACTACGGTTTGGTAGGCGATTTGAATAAGATTGTTCCTCAGTTGACAGAAATGCTGAAAGCAGAATTGGCTGAGAAAAACTAATCTTTAGGCGAGAAGTCGTTTGATAAAAAAGAAAACAATAAATCACAGTTTGTGGTTTATTGTTTTCTTTTTATTTGAGGGTGTTTAGATGATGAAGAAAAAAGTATATCAAAAACACTATGCGTTTATTGTAGAAAACCCGGAAGATGAATTTTGGGAAAAGTGTATGTCTTAGGACAGGATGGTACAAATCAAGTAGATTCGTATTTTTTTGTTGTTTTGTAATGTTCGAGGGGAAGAAAGTAATGACAGGTGTTGTGTTTTATGTTATAATAAGAAAAAAATATATGCCAAAAATTAAAAAAATACTTGTACTGATGGCACAACATAGAAAAGGTATGGTACTGGTATTCTAAGAAAATGGATATAATATTCATTAAAGAAGCGACGAGTATATTTTGAGGGAGGTGTACAATATGGTTACAGCGAGAGATATTAACGATATTCAGGCATTAAAACCAGATGAGCAGGTGTTGGTCCTTAGTTTGGTTAAAAGTTTTGTAAAATCGCCTGAAAATACAAATGAAGATCAAAAACGATTAGCGAGAATGAGACAAAAGTACGTTGAAAAAAATCCGATGACAATGGATGAGATTAATTCAGTTATAGAAGGAGAGTAAGGTATGCAGGTGGTCATAGATACTAACATCATTGTATCTGCACTGTTAAATCCTAAAGGTGCCTGCTATATATTTCTTGATCGAGTTTTTGCAGGAGTATATGATGTGGTCGCATCCTCTGACATAATCAAAGAATATGATGATGTTCTGAGAAGAGAGCAATTTGGTTTTGATGAAGAAGATGTTGATTTCATTATAGAATGGTTTTGGAAAAATTCGCTGATTGTTGAAGTAAATGAGGTTGATTATAGGCCGGATGAAGTAATTGACGAGAAAGATGTTCCGTTTTATATAACAGCAAAGGCAACAAAATCAAGACTTGTTACGGGAAATATAAAACATTATCCGATAGAACAAATGCGTACAATGATATGGGAATTAACCTAGGTATGAATTTATATTGAGAGACTTAATGAAAAGGACAGCGGTTAGGCTGTTCTTTTTTATAGACAAAAATTGAGGAGAATTATGCGGTTCAGTTTGATAATTCAACAGCTTTAAGAGTAAGTAGTCATATTTTAGATGTAATTGAACGATTAAAGCAGTTTTCTGAATTTGGTTCGTTAACACCTGATGATTGGTTGAATGAGCAGGGGTATCGGATGGTTATATGTGAGAAACATATTGCTATTTATCGAGTGATAAATGAAATTATTTTTATATATCATATTGTTGACACGCGAACGGAGTGTACAAAATTATTTCATTGATTTATAGATTGAATTAAATAGTAAAAAAAGCGTGTAGCTGTTTTTTTTGCACCAAACAGGCAGGTAGCGCTTTCACGTTAAAAATTAGGAAAAAGATTTAAGAGGCTGAATGATATAATCAGTGTTAGGTACTTCTGTTGCCGATGAAATTACAAACTTTTTTTGAATTGTTGTATTTATATTCTGTTTTTATCGGCAACATAACAAGTTCTTCTCTAGGAGTAAGGAGAACTTAGAATTTCAAAAAAGAAGAGGAGGGTTTTCTATGAATAAGAAAACACAAAAAAAATATGTAGCTTTATTAACAATGTTAGCAATGGTTATTTGTACAATGTTTTGTACAAACACTGCTAAAGCTGAAACATCAACAGAAACAAAAGAACCTATCAGTTGTACTGTAAACGGCGTAGAACGGACATTAACTTGGTCTAATGATGGAAGTATATACTTTAAAAACGGAGATTCAGAATCTATTCTATTAATTGCAGATTCATCTATTTTTTTAAGTATAAAGTTTGATGAATATGGTACATGCTGGACCTATAAAAAGGAACTCTCTGATGAAAAAGAAAATGAATATGAATATGTTCTTCGTTGGTGGAATTATGATTTTATGCCAGATTCATACTTTTTTAATCCTATTCCTAGATTAACTTCTAAAGGATATTATGGATGTGTAGACGACGTAGAATCATTAATTCTTAATTCTGATAATAATTTTATTATTGGATACAAGACATTTTCAGGAAAAGAATATGCTATACCAACACCAGAGGATATGAAAAAAATATTATCAACAGATGATTATTTAGAATATCCTCAGCCTAGACCACTTAAAGATTCTACGCCAACACCTTCTCCAACCACTCCAGCAGCCACGCCTAATAATTCTACCCCTTCTGCTCCAACAGTTAGCCCTGTTGTCACTCCAAAAACCACAAATACTCCTGCTGTTACCCCAAAAACAACCGTAGCACCAAAAGTATCTGTGAAAAAGAAAGCTGGTTATAACTGTCTTTCTTTGGGAAGTAAAATTACAAGTAAGTACAAACTTACTAAGGGTAAACTCACTTGGAAAGGAAGTAGTAAGAGTAAGAAATACTCTGGAATTAAATCAGCTGCCTTCATAAAGAAGAGTGGTAACCTTGTCTTTATGACTAAAAAAGGTAAAGTATACACCTTATCTCCTAAAGGTAAGAAAAAGTGTATCGTTAAGAAGAAGGCCAAAAAACTTATCTTAAAAAATAAGTTTGCAGTAAAGGTTCAAGTAGGTAAGAAGTTTGTCAATTTAGCTAATAAGTAATGCTAACCGCTAAATTTTGATAAGCAGATAAAATCGAGAATGATGATAAAAAGGAGGAAGAGTTGTATGAGAAAAGTAATAAAAAAAGCCGGTGTATTTGCTTTGATAGCAACACTAGTTTTGACAGGGATTGCGTTGCCAGTAAAAGAAAAAGCTGTGGCGGAGACAAAAGATTATGGAATCAGTAATCCTCGTGTGGAATTTCTTGAACGTGAGTGCGTTTTTTTTGGAAATTACTGGCAGAAAGATACTAACAATGATGGTGTTGCAGATCAAAAAGATGATAAAACACCAATTAAATGGCAGGTTTTAGACAAGGTTAATGGTGAGGTTATTTTATTATCTGAACAGATTCTTGATATTCAAGATTATGATAATGAAAATACATCTGTTGCATGGGAAAATTGTTCATTACGCAAATGGCTTAATAATGATTTTATAAATGAGGCTTTTTCAGAGTATGAGAGGACACAGATTATTTTGAATGAAAATAAAGATAATGAACAAAAGAGTGATGATAAAATTACTTTATTATCAGTAAATGATTTATCAGATACAAGTTATGGATTTAATGAAGAAACAAGTTATAAAGATCAGGCTCGAACTGCAGAGTATACTGATTATTCGAGGCACTATGATTATAAAACATATGGGGACTGTTACTGGCATAAAGATGCAGGGTGTGTTTTGATTTCAGGAAGTGTTGCGAGATCTTGGACTGGAAAAGCGGGAATTCGTCCAGTATTAAAATTAAGTAATAATGAATACAAAAAATTACAAACTTCTAGCAACCAAAATATTGCTATAAAAAAGACAATATGGGACACAGTTACATTTGGAAAATATAATCAGGAACCAATTTGTTGGAGAGTATTACAAGTAGATGGTGATAATGCCTTTTTGCTTGCTGACAGTGTTTTGGAAAAAAAACAATTTAATAAAGTGGATGAGATAATAACATGGGAGAAATGTACTTTGCGAAAATGGTTAAATGAGGATTTTTTGGAAAGTTCGTTTGATGCGAAAGAAAAAAATGCAATAATTAAATCAAATGATGAAAACTCAGCAGAAAAAGAGAACGAAGATTATATATTTATATTATCTGAGACAGAAGTTTTAAATGAAAAGTTTGGATTTGCGTCTTCTTATTTATGTGCAACAAATACGAGATATGCCAATTATACAGATGATGGGGAATACGCTGGTTCTTGGTGGATTCGCTCTATTAATAGAAATGATAATACTCCTTATGAAATTATTTCTAATGGTTGTGTGTCTAGTGGAAGTTGTGTCGATCAAATAGGAGGGGTTCGTCCTGCGATACATATTAATCTTTCCGCGCTTTCATCACTGAAGAAGGTGGGAACTGTAAGTGCGGGAGAGGATGGAATAAAGTATTACGATTTGGAGGGTAAACAAATAAACGGAACTGTACCGACAGTTAAACCTAATGTGACTGCGACTCCAAAAACGACAGTAACAGTAGAGCCAACCAAGGTTCCAGATGTTACCCCAACAACAGTCCCAACCAAGGTCCCGACGGTAACTCGAACAGTAGAGCCAGTATCTATAACCAAACCAAATGCAGTTACGGGATTCAGGGCTAAATCATTCAAGGGTAAATTAAAGCTGTCTTGGAATAAAGTATCAGGTGCATCCGGGTACGTAATTAATTATTCTTTGAAATCAAATTTTAAGAAGGCAAAGAAAGTAACAATTACAAAAGTATCAACAAAAGCTAAGACGCTTAAAGGGCTTAAGAAAAAGAAGAAGTATTTTGTAAGAATTCGTGCTTATAAAAAATCTGGAAGTAAAAAGATTTATGGTAAGTGGAAAAAGATATCAAAGAAAACTAAGTAATGGAGAGGTAAAAGAAATCAATATATTTAAAATTAAGAAAGGCAAATGGTTTTGATGAGAAATGATGCGTTTGAAAAAAGAGAGCAAATACTTAAATTAAGAATGAAAGTTCTTAAGGTAGAACAAGAACGAATGGATGGTGTAAATACTCTTAGTTTGTCCGAGGTGAGGAAAAAATTGAGTTATAGAATGAATAAAAGTTGAAAATTGGGAAAAAAGTTTGAAAGCCAGTGTGATAAAATGTCATAAAAGATTGAAAGAGAGGAAGAAAAGTATGAAAAAACGAACCAAACAATATTTCACAGCAGTAACAATCGCTGCAATGATGGTTAGTAGTTATGGCACCGGTGTTCCGACAATGGCGGCAAAGGTGACTCTGCCAAGGACAGCAAAAGTAGTTGTTGGAGCAAAAAAAGTTTTGAAGCTGAAGAACAACAAGCGGGCTGTAAAGTGGAAGGTTAGTAAAGGCAAAAAATACGTGAAGATTGTGAAGAAGAGCAAGAAAAGCTGTACAGTAAAGGGCATTAAAAAAGGAAACGCTACAGTGCGAGCAGTGATTGGAGCAAAGAAATACAGTTGCAAGGTTAAGGTTACGGCAAAGGCGAAAAACAAGGTGGGAGAAAGCAAGAGACCAAGTGTGTCTCCTGCACCGGAGGTAAGTAAGGAGCCAGGTAGTCCCTCTAATAATGCAGCAATATCAACAATAAAACCAACAAATGCACCATCGCCGGAAGAGAAAAATGATAAAGGGAAGTTGAAGTTATTAATAAGTAAACTTCGTGCAAAAGGCTCTACGGTGTCTGAGGATATTCAAAATGAAGAGGAATATCAGTGGGAAAATGATGTGTTAACAGGAATATATTGGAGTGATCATATTATTGGAGGGACATTGGATTTAAATGATTTTTCCGGGTTAAAGAGTGTCTTTGTGACGCATGCCAATTTAAAGTCATTAGATGTAAGTAAGTGTCGTAATTTGACAACATTGACATGCTTCGATAACGAACTGACAACACTAGATATAAGCGAGTGTTCCAATTTGCAGGGTTTGGACTGTTCTGCGAATAAACTGCTAAAGTTAGATTTAAGCAAGTGCCCCAATTTGTTAAAATTGTTTTGTGGCGGTATTTTGAAAATGCCAAATTTAAGCAGGTGTCCTAATTTGAAAACGTTGTATTGTGAATCAAGCGGCTTAACAACGTTAGATTTAAGCGAGTGTCCTAATTTGACGAGCTTGGCTTGTGAGTATAATAAACTGACAACGCTGGATTTAAGCAAGTGTCCTAATTTGGAATCGTTGTATTGTCGAGATAATGGCTTAAAAACGCTAGATTTAAGCAAGTGCCCTAATTTGAAATCGTTGAACTGCGAAGAAAATGACTTAAAAACGTTGGATTTAAGCAAGTGTCCTACTTTGGAATCATTGCATTGCGAAGAAAATGGATTAATGACATTGGATTTAAGCGAGTGTCCTAATTTGACGAGCTTGACTTGTAAGTCAAATAAACTGACAACGTTGGATTTGAGCAAGTGTCCTACTTTGGAATCATTGTATTGCGAAGAAAATGACTTAAAAACGCTAGATGCAAGCAAGTGTCCTACTTTGGAATCATTGCATTGCGAAGATAATGGCTTAATAACATTGGATGTTAGCGAGTGTTTGAACTTGGTGTGGGTGTATTGCAAGGGAAATGATTTAACAACGATAGATGTAACTAAGTGTACAAAGTTAAGGGTATTGAACTGCGAAGATAATGGCATAACAACGATAGATGTAGATAAATGTATGGAACTGAATGGGTTAATTTGTGGAAATAATGGCATAACAGTGTTGGATGTAACTAAATGTGCGAAGCTTATGACCTTGGATTGTAAATACAACAACTTAACAGCTTTAGACGTAACTAAATGTACGGAGTTGAGAAAATTGAATTGTTCTAATAGCAATTTAACAACTTTAGATGTAACTAAATGTAAGGAGTTAAGAGAATTGAATTGTTCTAATAACAAATTAACAACATTGGATATAAGTCAATGCTCAAGATTGGATGAATTATTTTGTGACGAGAATGTACAGGTTGTTAGGGAATAAAATCAAAGAAATTCCGCAACGTTTGCTGAGAGAATGAAAATTATGCAACTGACAAAACCGCAAAAATTGATATATGATATGGAAAAGTTTGCCGGTGGGACGATAGCAGTTATTTGTGGCAGCATACTTGTGAATGGGGATGAGGATTTATCCCTAATTAAAAAAATGTTAATCAACTTTATCAAATTAATACAGCACTTCGTATAGAGATTACGGAAATGGGGCATGAAGTTTCCCAAACAGTGTGCGACTATAATGGCTCAGTATGAAATAGATGGAAATACCATTAATTTGAAGAATGATGTAACAAGTCATTCCCTCGAACTGAAGGATGATGAATTGGTTGAGAAAGATGGGACTACATATTATCAAACGAAAAAAAGTGTAAGTATTAATTCGGATGAAAAGGATGAAAGCCGTTTGTTAGATATGGTGGAACGGAAAGAATAAAGTATGGAGGAAAAAATATGGCGAATGAATTAGCAACATCAAAAGACATAACGAATTACCTTAAGCATGTATTTGATTTAGAAAAAATGTTATACCAACAGAATGAGATTTTAGAACATTTACGAGATTCTATTGGTAGTGTGAATTATCAAATGAAGTTGGAACCAGAAATTTATCAAGAAAAAAGACCAAGTGTGGTGGGAGGAATTATAACAGCAATTGCATGTGCTTTTTTTGCAATTTTAGTTTATTTTGGTTATGTTTTTTTGAAATCACCAGAAGGTGGAGCTCCAGGATGGTTTTTAAACATTATGCTTGGAATTATTGGTATATTTGTTTGTTTTGTGGTAGGTGGAATTATTTTGGTTGTGTCTAATGTGGTTCAGACGCAATCATATAATCAGCAGGTGCGTATTACAAATCAGGAAAATATTGAGGGAATTCAGCGTTATAGAAAAAATTTACTGGAAAAGGGAAAGACACTAAACGATGAATATGCTCTTTTGGCAGATGAAAGAAAGAAGACAAAAGCAGTACTTAATAAATTTTATTCCACCAATGTAATATATCCCAAATATCGTTCTTTACCAGCTATAGCATCGTTGTTTGAATATATGCTATCGGAAAGGTGTTATGGGTTGACAGGACATGAGGGGGCATACAATTTATATGAAAATGAACTTCGTTTGGGACATATTATTAGCACATTAGATTCCATTTCGAGTGACATAAAAGAAATAAAACAGAATCAAAGAATGTTGTATGATGTTGTGTCAGAATCTCAAAAAATGACTAAAAGTATGTTTGAGCAGCAAGTTATGAATGGTCAGGTTTTGTGCGATATACGAAAAAGCAATCAGATTATGCAGTACAATCAAAGTCAAATTGCGAATCGCATGGAACATATGCACTGGCTGGAAGAACAAAAATATTTGTGGGGATAGTGAAAACAAATTGTATGTAATAAAAGTAGAATTAGAAACTGAAAGGAAGTTGGAAAAATGAAAAAGAAAATAGTTGCTATCGTTTTAGCAATGGTGTTGCTAGTATCACATCAGATAACAAATAAACCGACAACAAGTAAAGCTCAGCAGGATGCGGCCAGTTTGGCACAGAATTTGAGTTTTACAGGAACTTGGAGCAGTGATAAGTGGCTTATGTCAGAGGAACAGGAGGACTGGTATAAACTGGTTATTCCATCAGATGGACGTGTTGAGTTAAAAGTGATGTCATATATTGATGGATATACATGTTTTAAGTTGTATACATCTGATTTTTCCGAAGAATTATACAGGGATAATGCATATGATGGAAATATAACACAACCGGATACAGCGGTAGCAAATTATTCATTATCAAAGGGAACCTATTATTTAAAAGTTGATAATGGGTCATATACAGGTAAATATCGTTTAAATGCATCGTTTACCAGTTATGGAGTAAATGATAATAATGCGAACTCTTATGATTCGCCGCAAACGTATACTTTAGGTACTACGATTACGGGCGCAATTACAGCAACAGATGACCAGGATTGGTTTAAGGTAGTGATTCCGAAAAATGCTTACTATGTGTTTTCACTTTCGTCCTATGCAGATCCGTACACAAATTTTTGGATATATAATAAAGACCTTTCTGAAACAGAAGAAAATGGAGATGCTTATCAGGGAAGTTTATCAAAACCGGCTGTAACAAAGCAAGAATGTGTTTTGGCAAAAGGAACGCATTATATTAAAATATCTGGTGATGAAGGGAAATATATTTTTACACTGTGTGCTTTGAATCAGTCAAATTGTGAGCATGAGTATGAAAATACATGGGTAAATGAAACTTATTTACAGAATGGTTACACACTTCACAAATGCAAAAAGTGCGGTAAGACATATAAAGATGAATATATTAAAAAGAAAACGTTAAATCAGAATTATTTTTGGAGTATTGGCGGTGTAGTTGCAGGCAAGAAAAAGGTAAAACTTATCTGGTCTACTACATACGACAGTGACGGCTATCAAATTCAGTATGCGCAGAACAAAAAGATGAAAAAGGCGAAAGTAATAAAAATTAAGAATGGATACCGTTCAACAAAGACAATTAAGAAATTAAAAAAGAAGAAAAGATATTATTTCCGTATTCGTGCTTATAAGAAGGTACAGGGAAAAACAGTATATGCGAAATGGTCGAAAAAGAGAAGTGCAAAGGTAAAATAGAAACTAAAAATATGAGGAGCAAAAAAAATGGAGAGATTATTATTTGAATCAAAAGGTGCGCCGACAAAGGCAGTTGTTATGTCAGGTGTAGGTGGTGGGATACTTGCTGTTTTGGGAATCGTTATTATTGTTATTTCACAGATGAAACATGCAACACATTCGGTGTATAGTGGAGTCTATGGTGGTGCAATGTCATACTCCGGCAGTTATGGAGGCGGATATTTAGTTGGTGAAGGCGCAAGGACGATGCTTATTGTATTTGGCGTCGTTAGTATTTTAGCGGCAATAGCATCTTTGTGTAGTTTGTTTGGAATTGCAAAAACCAGACTTATGGTATATGATTATCATTTAGAAGGAAGTTATTATATACCGATATTAGGTTTAACAATCCGTCGAGATTATTATGTAAAATATCAAGATATTGCTGGAATTACTAGAAATCAAAATGTTTTGATTATTCATATGGTGGGAACCCAGCAAAGAATTGCGGTAAAAAATAATCAGATGGCAGAAACGGCACATCAAATGATTCAGCAATGTATTGATTACATGAAATATTCACAACAAAATCAGGGGACGGTGAATTAAGATGGCAATGAAACAATACAAAAAAATCCTATGTGTATTTATGTTGATTTTTGGCGTGATAGCAGGTCAGTTATATAGTCCTGCGTCAAGTGCAAAAATAAGCAAGAAAAAGCAGTACAAAATGTATCAAAGTCTTATCAAAAAGTATGATACACGTATGAAGAAATTAAGTTCCAAAGTGGAGAATTATACGGAAAAACCACGTACATTTTATGTATTTGCAGATATTGATAAGAATGGTGTGGATGAGTGCATTTTGCGCTATGTTGATGCATCCAAATGCAATACGGCAGACATATATAGTTTTGGTGAAACAACAGCAGTATATTCCATTGTAAAGGGAAAAGTGAAACCGGTTATTAAGATGCCACAATATTTCAATCCATATGAACATGATGATTATTGTGCAATATACAAAAAAAGCAATTATATTGACAGAGGTTTTAGTCATGGCTCTTTGGACCGGATGTTTTACAAGTACAAAAATGGAAAACTTTCTTCAAAAGGTGTCTCATATACATCAACTGTAGATGAGAACAATAAGAGACATACAGAAATTAATGGTGTAAAAGTTAGTTATAAAGTTTATAAGAAAAAATTAAAAGCACTTATTGGCAATAAAAAAGGGTATAAGATGAAACGTTTCTAGATATGTCTGTACAAAAGGAGGTAGATAGTATGAAAAGAATGAAATGTATGATAGTATTTCTTTTGGTTGCTGGGCTTGCAGTTTCAGCACCGAAATCAAATGCAATGTCAAAGAAGGTAAAAAGACAATATACTAAGGTCTTGCAGAAGTATGTAGGAAAAGGTAACGATGAATATTCGATACCTAAGTTTGCTCTTGTTGACATAGACCGAAATGGAATTCCGGAGCTTATGATTCAAAAAGATGGTCAAATAACAGGGGAAATGCTTTATTATACATGCAAAAAGAGCAATAAGAAACTGGTGAAAATAAAAGGACCTAGTTCAAAAGATAATTATCTGTGTTTTGGCGGACTTTCACGGATGCCTTCTAGAAAAAGTTATGCATTTTACAGAGGCGGCCCCGGATATACGGATGATAATGGAAATAACATTATGCCTCATCTTTATGCGGAATATAAAATCAAGAAAAATAGAATTGTCTGTGTAAGCCTTGTCAACAAAAAAGAGTACATGGACAAAAATAAGGCTGAGTACAGTGGAACATATTTAGGGAAAAAGAAAGTCACAAAGGCAGATTATAACAGAATAGAAAAAGCGTGCCGAGGCGAAATAAAATTTAAAAATATTACAAATAAAAATATTGCTAAAATGAAATAGCAAAAAAGAGCTGTTTGTAACGCAGATTGAACTGCTTCCCGTCAAGTAGACAATTGAAAAAATATAAATTTTTCCTGCCAG
>OHAE01001020.1_pt1 | contig 22919 bp, 18 predicted proteins | sample 1577061 | NCBI WGS metagenome assembly OHAE01 (sample SAMEA3541535, study PRJEB24748) | human gut metagenome | biome: human gut; feature: human-associated habitat; material: faeces | place: China | collected 2012
GGTAGCGCCGCAGGCGAATCAGCCTTCCTAGCAGCTAGAGGCTAGCAGCTAGAGGCTCCATGCGAATGGCTCTATCCATCAGCGCCGAACACAACAACTCTACAAACCGCAATTTGACGGTATAGTCAATATCCCAATCCCATTACCACCCCATGATCGCGTTTCTCTGCGTTGTAACCTTATCCACCGGTATAGAGAAATCCGGCCCGAAAAGTTCATGGGTCAGGAATTCCGGCTCCACTGTATCCACGATCCGCTTCGCCGCATCTGTCGTAAAGGATCGGTGCTGGTCGATGCTGATGATGTGGTGGCCGATAATTTCCGGCGTAATCTTTGCCGGCGGCGGGCCCACATGGGTCCGCTGGTAATTGCCGGAAATGGAGCAGGACAGGTGGATGCCTTTGATGAGGTCCTTCATACTGCCCAGCCGATTCACGATGCTGCAGACATAATCCGCCCCATCTGCTTCCGTCCGGATATTCCAATTGGTATTCATAAGGTGCCCCGTATCCAGCATGATACCTATATTCTTCCCCGGAAGACAGCTGAAGAAATAGTCCACGTCCTCCGGTTCCAACGTATAGAGTCCCGGCCAGAATATGTTTTCAAAGAGTGCCTGTACAGTCTGCGGCACTTCATCCGCCACGGCGCTGTATACTTCCGCCGCCGCTTTCAACACTTCCCGGCTGCTGTAGCGGAAACGGCGTGTCCAGATTTCCTCCACGCTGCAGTCTGCCACATGCCACACAAGGTACGCCGGTTTTTCCGCCAGGGCTGCCCGGATATTATTCCGGATCCGCTGCTCCCAGGCTTCCACCGTGGTACCGCCGAAATAATCGATGAGGGACTTCTCCGTAGGGAAATCCTTCTTATATAAATCGCTCCGCCCCAGATAAAAATTCATCCAGTCCGGCCAATAGGCCAGATGGCATCCAACGGTAAGAGAAGGCACCGGATGCTTCGCCGGCTCCTCCCCGTACACCAGATTTTCAATACCCTCCAGTTTGAGGTCCTTTATGATTTTTGTTATATCCTCTTCCCTGTCATAGGGCATCATATAATGACTTACTAACTGCTTCAAAATGCATCTCCTCCGCCGGTCATTTATTTTTTGTTCTCCTTCGGGATGCTTGCATTGTACACATCCACCACGTGCTGTGCTTTCTGTACCGCCTCATTTCTCTTATTAATGATGTCATTGGCATCGTTAGTAGCTCCATCGATATACTTCTGGGCGGCCTTGATATAGTCATTCACCGCATCCGCATACTTTTGGAAATTCTCAAAATCCTTCACGCCCCCTGCCGGAGGCTGTGGCTCCGCCGGCAGCACCCCGTCAACCGCGGGATAGGGCGTAGATACATTGGTGGCCGTCGGATCCACCTGCGGTGCAGAATCCTCCTCCGCCCAGACAGATGCCGACCCCATCAACAGGGCCGCCATCAAAAAGGATGCACATAACTTTTTCATAGAACCACTCCTTTCATCACGATTACAAACTACCCATACTGACCATACTTCTGACGGTCCACATAAAAAGCACGGAAAGAGGATATAACGCTGCTGCGTCCCAATCATCCAATCCGTGCCATGCGAATTTTTACAGACCTCCGGAAACATTCGGCACTCTGACTCGGTTCCCCGCCTCCCGATGCCCTTGTGAAGGGACTGCCATCGGAAAACTCCCCATACAGCTGCAGGACAGTTCCGGCTTCCCACCGGATTCCCCGAAATGTTTCCTATTTTTTACTTTTATAAACCAAATAATAGCCGCTTCGTCAAGAAGATGCAGTGACGACATAGTACGGACAGATGAATATTTTCCCTCTCATAAATAATTTCCTACTCTTTCCGGTTCATATAGGCCAGTGTATAAACGTCTGCTATGATGTCGGACATAAAGATCTGCCATCCCTTCATACCGGCATAACATTTCTCCGGCACCCCAAGAGAGACCTGGGGCATGAGAAAGTTCCTGTAAATGATGCGGCCGAAATTGGCTGCCTCGTTCCTGGTATTACTGTTTCCAAGGACCAGGGCCAGTTCCCCCTTTGGTACATTGACCGGTTCAAAGGGTTCCCATGGAACTGTTCCTTCCGTATGCACTTCTCCAGGTTCCTCGATGCGGAGGTGTATAACACCGGGATCCGGAAATTCTTTGCGAAGTGTGGGAATGAGACTTTCCGCCATGCCTTTTGTAAGACAGGCATAAATATCTCCGAACTGAAGAATTCGGTTATTCCATTTCATCCGAATCACGGCAAGGTCGATCTGTTCCTGCCGTCTTCCCATTTCCCTGTCTATTCCGGAAAAATCCGGAATCATCCCCAGCAAATCTGCTACCTTTCCCAGCCATTTTCTTGTACCCTGAAGGCCATAGGGCAGTGGAAGATCTGCATAATCCATCCCCCGGTTTTCCTCCAGCCAACGGGCCGCTTTTTCTCCCAGTTCCGGATATAGAACCAGATTCAAAGAGGCTTTTTTCAGTTCCGCTGCCTTTTCAAGGGACAGTCCATCCTCCCCCAGCACCACATTCACCTGAATACCGATAAGGCTTAGAAGGCGCCTGATTTCTCGTAAATTTCCTTCCCACAGGGGATAGGCCGTGGACCAGCCGATAATATTGACTGTTCCTGGCTCCTTTTCTACCGGTGCAAAAGGTAAATCTTCAAGGAAACGAATGAGTCCCTTTTCATAGCCCATCATGAACTGTCCCCGCAGGCCACCACTGTCCAGGGTAAGAACAGGACAGGAGATATCGGCAGAGCGGCAGATACCTTCCAGGTCATCACCGATGAGACTCATAGAGCAACTGGTAAGAAGCGCAATAAGGGAAGGATGCTGCTCATTTTCTATTTCATGGAGTGCATCGATCAGCTCGTCTGCAGCGCCAAAAACGAGGTTCTGCTGTTTCACTTCACTGCAGTAAAACTGCTTTTCGTACTTTTTCTCGATGCCCGCCATTTCCGCTGCCGCAATGGAAGAACACCAACGGGGCCCGTGGACAAGGACTACGCAGCGATCAAGGCTCAAAAAGAAATTAGCACTTCCCGCCATTTCACAGTATCCCTGGCAGGGAAGCCAGCGGTCCATGGATTTAGAACTCATAGATAACCCTCCTTCCACCGCCAGCCATGGCAGCTTTTGCTTTTTCCAACAGATTCTCCACGCCGCCCATCCCTACCTGCTGCACGGAAATTCCCAATTGGTGGGATACACCGTCCATAGGGGTAGTGGTGAGGACCAGATCCACCTGCCTTTCATAGTCCCATATCCTTTCCTCTCCATCCACGATGGGAATCCCTGCTAAATTCCTGAACCCCTTCAGATGGGAGACCTGTTCCTCTTTTTCTCTGGCAGTCAGGTCAGTATGCAGGATTATGACTTCCGGTTTCATTCCTGCTTTCATGAGGGTAAAAAGGTGGTTTTCAATGCGACAGAAACACAGGGGAAATCCCAGCACCAGGGCCAGTTTTTTTACCTTCCAGTGCTTTCCCCGTTTTTCCTGCTGCTTCTTCCAGCCTTTTTTCTTCACCTGCCATGATTTTCTCTGCTTTCTTTTCCCTTCCCAAAAGAGCTCCCATGTCTTTCACAAACCGCCGGGTTCGGCCTATGCCGATAGGATAATTTCCCAGATAACAGGGAGCTCCATATCTGTCCGCCATGGACTTAGTGAAATCCTGCATCACATCGAAGTGATCCATGGAAAAGCCTACGGCCATAAAGAGGGATGCCCTGGGGATTTCCCGGAAATCTTCGACAGTCATGCAATTCGGTGGAAAGAGGACTTTCGTAAATCCGAATAGAGAGAAAAGTCTAGTGATTTCAGCGATGTTATTTTCGTTGGCGGTTCCCCGGTTCTCGCCGAACAGGACCGCCAGGTTTTTATCTTTTTCCGGAACCCTTTCCTTTCCTGCAAACCTGTCCACCAGAAGTGTCAGGAGATCCACCTGGGTTTCCACGTGGTGGCGGCTCATAAACCCGGCCCCCGGCACCAGAAGCACCGGAATCCCGGTCTCTTCCTCTACTTCCTGGCATACGGAAGCCACATCGTCTCCAATAACTCCAGCCGTGCACCCTGCCACCACCACCATGTATCTCACCCAGGGGAGCTCTGATACATCCAAGAGGCACTTACGGAGGATAGATTCTCCGCCAAATATAGCTTCCCTATCCGTAATGCCGGTCACCAAAAGATGGTTTCCCTCAGGCAGTACCAGGGAGGGTTCCCGGAGATATGCCCGGCGCTGTATCATCCAGTGCCCCTCAAAGGCCAGGCGTGAACAGGCCCGGGGCGTATGCATGATGACCGCTGCCCCCGGATTACAGGATACAGAATAATAGGCCGTACCCAGATTGCAGAACATGGTTGTTTTTCTCTCAGACTGTCTCAACATGGCAGCACCTCAAAGGTCTGTGAGCAAACCTTTCTCTTCACCTCATCATAATCAAAAAGAAGAACCGCCGGATCTCCCCGATAGGACATCAGACATTTTCCTTCTGAAAGGACAGCGCTGTCTCCCCGAGTCATATCCATTCTTTTGTAATGGCCGGTCTGGTTGCAGAGAACAATAGGACATCCGCACCGTAGTGAAGATTTTTCCCATACAGCCAGAGGATCCGGGCAGCAGGACGCTGGCGGCCAGGCGGCCGATACTATAACCAGATCTGCCATGGCTTCCTTCATAGCCCTGCAGGACTTTTCATAATACACATCAGAACAGACAAGGACCCCCCACCCGCAGCGGTGTCACCGGAAATATATGGATGCTGCTGCCCACAGACAGCCATGCTTCTGCACCCATACGATGAGAGTACATTTTGCGGTGGGCCCCTTTTTCTTCTCCGTCGGGAGCAAGGAAAAAGCAGGAATTATAGGCTCTCCCATTCTTTTCCTTTTCCAAGGCCGCCAGGAAAATGGTCAGATTCTTCTCCTTCGCCAAATTCTGAAAGTGCCGAAAATCAGAAGAACGGTGAACGGGCATCCGCTCCAGCGCAACAGGGTCCCGCATATAAAAATAATACCCTTCTAGAGCCGTTTCCGGCGTCACAATGATAGACGCCCCTTTTTCCGCCGCTCTTTTCGATGCATGAAGAAGAAGGGACTCGTTTTTATCCCGAGGTCCCCCAGCCAAATCCAGGTGAAGTAGTGCAATCTTCATGATCTGCCTTCCTTTTACCATATATAAAACCGGGGCACATACAGAATGTGCCCCAAATTTATGCTAAAAATATTACATGCTGCCTGTATTTTCTAATTTTCCTGTACCTTTTTCAGAAACGACGTTCATAGGTAAATACATAATTAGCAGGGGTAGAGTAATATTCATAGGTATTCAGTACATCATCCCGATCAAAAATATTGTATCCAACCAAACGGAACGTATCGACCTTATTGGGTTTATAGGTCAATGACAGCGTGGCATCCAGAGAATCTCTCAAATGATGATCTGCAGGAGTGGAGGAGTTTGTATATTTCTTTGCCCTCGTATAGTAGGCATTTTCCCTCTTCATATAAGAGAAAAGATGGAAATCAGCCATAAATTTTCCATGGTGATAATTGATTCCCGTATTAAGAATATACTTTGCCGTATCCTGTACCCATTCGCTGTCGCTATTGGTCTTAGACTTTGGGTTTTGGACAGTCAACCCCAAATTGTAGTCAATATAAGGGCCCAAATTTTGGGTATAATTGATTTCCAATCCATCATTCTTATATTTGGAACGGTTCACAAGGAGATCTGTAACCCCATCGCTTGCTTTGATCCAGGCCCATTTGTTTTTAACATCCATATGGAAAACATCGGCCGTTAACGTACGAACATCATCTGCAAATTTATAGCCGAATTCATAGGACCAGCTGGACTGAGGCTTCAGGTCCGGATTTGGACCGGTAAAATGGGTTTTGTAGAAACCAACATCCAAGGATGGCATTTCAAAAGACTTGCCAATATTAAAATAAAGAGAAGATTTGTGATTCAATTTATACAATCCCTGTAACTGAGGAAGAAGCTGAAAATCGCTGTCCTGATAATCCGATCTGCTCATCCAGTATTCACGGAGTCCAAGAATCATGCTGTACCTGTCTGTAAACTGATGATCGTAAGATTCATATAAGGAATAATTATTTCTTGAATTTACTTTATCAACTTTATAGCCTGCATTGACCACATGCCAGTTTTCATGATTCAATGTAGTACCAATAACCAGTGAATCCCTGTCATCTCGGAGCATGAATTTCTTCTGTACATCAAAGTTAAAATTATATCCTTTATAATCCGCATCTCCATAGGCCTTGGGATAGGATTTGTCATAACGACTAACAACATGCAGATTATTATATCCCATAACACCATGCCAGCCATTTTCTTCATCATTATATACAAGACCGACGGTATTTCTCTTGGTGTCCACTTTTCCAAGATAATACATATGGGGAATATATTTAATAAACGATCCGGTTTCCCAATGTGTCTTATTTTCCGTATGACTGTAGGTAGTGTTCCATTGGTCATTGATACGGGCATCTGCATAAAACTGCAGTGCATTCCTGTCTTTTAAATTAATCGCTGTACCTGTCCCCGTAATTCCCGGATGGGACACACGATTCTGATCGCCGGTCCAGGACTTTTTAATTCCAAAATTAAAGCGGTCCGTACTCACATTGGTTCCTATCACTTTATAGCGATTTCCAATGCTTCCAGACACGGTGCCTGTCGTAGGGTCACCAGCCTTGGGCTTTCTGGTAATAATATTAATCACACCACCCATGGCCTGAGGACCATAAAGAACAGAATTTGAGCCTTTGACTACTTCTACTTTTTCAATCTGGTCCACAGGGACATTAGACAGAGAGGAAGAGTTTACAGAGTTAACCGGATTCCCATCAACCATGACCAATGTTCCGTTGTCAATACCGCGGAGACGTATGCGGGAAAGCATTCCACCATAATCTCCTCCGTCTTCCTGATAGGTATGGGCATTGGCCTGACTCAGGTCGCGAACCGCTTCAAAGGCACTGGTATACCCCTTTTCTACCATCTGTTCATGCGTCACCACATCCACATTAGCAGGAACATCAAGTTTTGCTTTTTCAGTTCTCGTTGCCGTTACAACCACCGGATTCAGTTCATAGACTGAATCTGCTGCCAAGCCGGTATATCCACCGAGCATCAGCGCGGATAACAGGGATACTGCAAGTACTTTTTTCATATACACTCTCTCCTTCGAGCCCTGCGGGTTTCTGTCAGGGTCCTGCAAAATATAAAGAAATGGATTCTATTGATAAACGGCATCAGAAGGGGCCCACCCTGTGTCCGTGTTTCCAGGAGGTTGCCGATTCTCGCCGATGTATCCCATTTCTCATATTCCCCAAAGGGATGCCCCTATGCAATCTGAAATACGACGTAGCCCTGGTATAGACCATGGAGCTGTCCGATAAAAGTCCCCTGAAGGGCTTTACAAATATCTCATTTAAAATTAATATATTTGTAGCTGTTTGATTTTTTTGTATGAATAATTCAGTTACGATTAAAGTTTACTGTGTATAGGTAGTATACTGTCAACATGATTTTGGGGAGGTCCCACAATGATTCACACTGAACGAGGGCAATGGCTGTTTGCCCTTTCCACCTGTATTCTCCTGGTACTGACTGCCCTTTTTTCTCTCCATGCAGGACAGATTCCGGTACCTGCTGCCGGGGCGATTCATGATTTCGCATCATTTCTTGGCATTTCTCTTCCTGGAAATGCTCTCACCCCTGAGCAGTCCGCTGTTTTCTGGTACATCCGCATGCCTCGTATTCTTGTCGCCCTTCTTTCCGGCGCCGCCCTGGCCGCCGCAGGGGCCGTTATGCAGGGTGTCTTTTCCAATCCTTTGGCAGATCCCGGAATCATCGGTGTATCATCGGGTTCTTCCTTCGGCGCGGTAATCTGCATTTTCTTTGGGCTCACGTCCATTTCCATGTACTACATGCCTGCCTTTGCCCTGGGCGGTGCCGTCTTTGCCATGGGCTGTGCCGTATATCTCACTCTACATGATGGGAAAATCCCACCTATGAGTCTCCTGTTGGCGGGCGTGGCAGTCAGTATCCTTCTGGGTGCTATGACCAATGGTCTTCTTACCTTTATGAATGAATACCGGCTGAAGGAATTCCTTTTCTGGATGGTAGGGGGACTGGACTACCGGCGCTGGGAGCATGTAGAGCTGGCCGCAGGCCCTATCCTCACCGGTATCATTGTCCTTTCCCTGCTGGGACGGCACCTGAATGTACTCTCCCTGGGAGAAGATGAAGCTCGCTCTATGGGAATGAATATCCTTCTTTACCGTCTCATTTTTCTTCTGGGTGCTTCCCTCATCATCGCCTCTGCAGTCTGCGTTTCCGGCATGATTGGTTTCGTAGGCCTCGTAGTCCCCCACATCACCCGCCTCACCATTGGGCCGGACCATCGTATCCTGATCCCTCTGTCAGCACTGGTGGGAGCATTCTTCCTCCTTTTCTGCGATACCCTGGGACGCCTGATTGCACCGCCCCTGGAAATCCGGGTAGGCATTATGACTGCTGTCATCGGCGCCCCTTATTTCCTGTATCTGATTCGGAGAATGAGAAAAGGAGGCGGTGTCTGATGGAACCATATATTCTGGATGCTGAGGATATTTCCGTATCCATAGGCAGTAAAACCATTCTGGACCATTGTTCCCTCCGGGCAAAGAAGGAAGAATTCATCGGAATCATCGGTCCCAATGGCGCAGGGAAAAGTACTTTTCTAAAAGCGGTGCGGGGGCTTATTCCCCGCACTGGCGGTACAGTTTTCTTCGGTGGGAAACGGGAATCCGATTTATCAGAGAAAGATATTGCCCGTACCATTGCCTTCATGCAGCAGGATTTCCGCATCAGTTTCGGGTATACCTGCCAGGAAATCGTCCTTTCTGCCCGGTATCCCTACCTCAAATGGTGGCAGAAGGAAAGCACCCATGACCGTGAAATCGCCCGAAAATGGATGGACTACACCGGTGTCTCCCATTTGGCAGATAAGCCGATCCAATCCATATCAGGCGGTGAAAAGCAACGGGTTATTCTGGCCAAGGTGCTAGCCCAGGAAACACCCCTTCTTTTCCTGGATGAACCTACGGCGGCCCTGGATCTTCTCTACCAAGAGCAGATTTTCCGGCTCTGCCGTCACCTGTCAGACCATGGAAAAACCATTGTCATGATCTGCCATGATCTCATGATGGCCGCCCAGTGGTGCAACCGGCTTCTCCTCCTGTCAAATTCCCATTTCCTTACCGATGGAACGCCGGAAAAAGTACTGACGGAAGACCATATCCAGGAGGTTTTCCACCTGGATGCCCTGGTCTATCGGGATACCATTACCGACCGGCTTTCCCTGTATACATACCAGCGAAAGCCAGACCGAAAGAGAACCGTCCTGCTCCTGGGATCCTCTATTTTCTCTATTACCCTTATGCGGCATCTCTTCCTTTCCGGATATACCCTCGAATGGGGACCTCTCCCGGAAGAAAGTCTGGCTGCCGAAGCAGCCCGGGATTTCCATATTTCACACTTTTCCTCTCTAAAAGAAACGGAAACAGGTCCCTGGGATGCAGTTATCACCTGCGGAATGGACATTTTTCCTCCACCTGAAAGCCATGTACCGGTTTACCGGGCCGAGGAGCAGGCCAGAGAAAGTCTTCTGGAAAAGATTGATGAAGGAAAGTTGTAGTCGAAAAATAACAGTAATCCTCCGAACAGTTGGATATATTTTACGAGCATTGCAGTAATGAGATGTAAGGAAGCGGATATTTATCGTGATGCTTCCGATTATTCCGCCGGGTGGCTCCATCCATCCTCCCATCAAATCCTGCGGATAACTTAAGGAATTGCAAAACGCCGTGATTTCCTTTTATGGAATCCATGGCGTTTTGTCTTTCTGTCAGTATCCCCGGATTAATGCTTCCTGGGACATATCGAAGACAGGTCCGTAGGCCGCATTGGCAATGGCCTTTATGGCATTGGGGACATTCTGGGAAGCACAGTACAGGTAGCGGTTTGGGATTGCAATAATATGATGAATGCCTTTCATATGCTGCATGGATGGATCATGGAACCACTCCTTCTGAAATTTGGATGGCTGCCCGTTCCTTGTGGCAGACACCAGGAAAAAGTCGGGGTCCGCTTTCAGCACGCCTTCTTTGGTTAGTTCCTGGCCATTTTTAAGTCCCGCCTCGGCAATACCATTCCTGACCCGGGCCCTCGTTGTCAGCTCGTCATAAATAGAGCCGGGCCCACCCCAAGAGGTCATCTGGGACACCAGGAGACCCACTGGTTTCCGGTCTGTCCGTTTCGAAAGGATATTATCAATTTCATCGAGCTGCCGGTCCATTTCTACCACCACTTTCCGGGCCCTCTCTTTTTCTCCCATTACCTCCCCTATCTTTCCCAAATCATGGCGTATATCTGCTATGGAGGAAGGCCCCTTAAGGACTACTACAGGGTAGCCAAGGCTGCGGAACATATCGATATCATTTTTGCTGTTCCAGTCCAGCAGAATCAGGACATCAGGCTCTGCTTTCACCACGGTTTCCAGGGAAATTCCCGTAAGACTTTGGGAGGTAAGTTTCACAGATTTCACATCTTCTGAAATAAAGGAGGCCAAAGGATCCCTGTCCAGCACATTGGCCGCCACCAGATGATCCGGAGTGGTGATGCCCAGTATCATGGTATCGAAAGCCAGGTTCCCTGCAAGGATTCGTTTCGGCTTTTCCGGGATATGGACCTTCGTTCCCTGGTCATCCACTACATCATATCCACCGCCGGAATCTGCTTTACCGAGGTTGGCTTCCGGCAGGCTGCAGCCTGTGGAAAGTAAGAGCAGGGAAAGGCAGAAAATTTCCAAGAGCCAATGAAGAATCTTTTTCCCCATGTTTACGTCTCCCATTCATCCCCATTTTCAGGAATTTCATACTCATAGGCATCTTTCGCCATTTCTTCCATGCCATTCACCATAAACTGGGAATAGCTCATAATCCATTTCGCATCCACTACATAAATCCGATGGTTCTTCACCGCCGGAATGGCAGAAAGCACCGGATCGTCCAAAAAATCAGTTTCTGAAGGTGACGAATGGCCGGTGGGCGTATAGGCATTAGAGGGGATAAAAATAATATCCGGATTGATACTGACCAGGGCTTCTCTATTTCCTCCGGCAGAAGCCACAATTCCCCAATCCGCTGCCCCGTCGATGAGACCCGCCCATCGGCACAGGGTCTCAAAGGTGCTTCCCTTTCCGCCGGAGAGGCCATTAATGCTATAAAAAACGGCAGTATCCCTTCGGGGCAAGGCAGCAGTGAAGGACGTCAAGGCATCCAGCCTCTTTTTTGTATCCGCCGCAAAGCAATCTGCCTTTTCATCTTCATTGACCACATTTCCCAGCGTATGGATGAGTGCTATCATTCCTTCCACATCCTTCTGCGTCCGGTACACGTAAACCGGGATCCCTACAGCACGGATTTCTTCAATATAATCTTTATAATCTTTGGAATTCCAATCTGCCGCCACCACCAGGTCCGGATGGAAAGAAATCACCGATTCCGTGGTGCCGGAAATGCGTCCGGGAATCCGGGCCGCCTCCTTTTCCAGATTTGGCGGAAGATAAGAAATAGCAGCAATCCTGTCCGTCCCCACAAGGGGAATCAGGATATCATCCGTACTGACTCCAATGGATACTATACGACAGGGATGGTCAGGAATGGTCACTTCCACGCCTTGGCTGTCCTTCATCTGCCGGCCTTCTTCCTGTACAGACATAGACGCTGGAGGAGGCAGTCTGCAGCCTTCCATAGGTACCATAAAACACATCGCAACCAGTAAAAAGAGTATCCTCTTCATCTTTTGTCCTCCATGCCCCGTAATCTGCATTTATACGATTCAGGGAAGCACTGATTAATTCGCAGAGTCAGATTTTATAAGGATTTTTATGCATTGCTTCGTCATAAATCGGCCAAGAATAAAAGGAATGCGCTTTAATGTGCAGAGAAAGTGTGCAGGTCCTGCATAGGACCTGCAAGCCAGCCGCACTTTGGCGCTTTGCCTGCCCATTAAAGCGCTTTCCTTTCAGCGGCTGGCCGATCAACTTATCTTGGCTCAGCAGTCCTATGCAGGACTGCTGCCTTAAATAGCTCGCTATTCACATCGAGTTATTCCTCGCATTGCATAAAAACCCAAGAATGAAATCTAACAACGATTTAGTCAGCGCCCCTTTAGTAATAAGATTATTTTAATTATATATTCATTTGATTTCAAGTTTTCTGAAATTTTCCGTTTTTTTCTTGACCCTACAGCGGATATATGGTCTATAGTAAATTATAGATGAATCCAAGGAAATGCTGAAATTCGATGATCTCGGCATTTCTGTACCGGTTACTATAGAGAGGAGCAATAAAAATGTGTAAAAACCATCCGGAATTTAAAATTCCTACAGACCCTCACGGAAAAGCACGGTATGAAAGTGCCATGAAACATGTGGAGGCTGCAAAAAAAGCAGGAAAATCAACGGAAGAAATTCATGAAATTTTTAAAAAGATCATGAATTTCGACCCTAAAGATATCGACTCCATTCCCAACGATGCGGCCCATGCGAAATACAAAAGTGCCCTCATCCATGCCAATAAGGCCATGGAAGAAGGAAAATCTTCGGAAGAGGTTCACTCCATTTTCGAACGGGTGCTTCACGGCACGGGCGAGGGAAAATGCGGCCATAAAAAAGACTGATTCATGAAAAAGGAGCTGTGAAAAAGATGATTCTTTTCCACAGCTCCTTTTTCATGGCATAAACAGATTCAGTGAAAACCATATACCTGCTATATAGTTTCGAATGTTTGTCCCCTCTCAATCAGGAATGATTTCCCGGTTTTCTTTTTCTCCTTCATCCGTAACTACAGGGAAGAAGATTTCCGTCACATATTGGGTCCAATCGGTGGTGTACCAGTGATTTTTTACAGGCAGCACATAGATGTCTTCCCTGGGTTTCATGCGGCACTGCTGGAGGAAGGTAAGAATGGAGTCCTTTATTTCCGTCCCCCGGCTGTAGAAGGTCCCCTCAAAAATGACGTGGCAGCAGAGGCCTGCCGGTATCTTATGGTTCACAATATTCTCATACTTTTCTTCCTTTGGGTAAATAACGAAGAAAGCTTTTGACTCTACTACATTCCCCTGGTGAAGATAGGAGTCAGCATCCATGACCCATCCCAGCTGCCTTTCCAGCGCCATCTGTCGATCGTCATCCCCTTGGGAAGCCCTGGCGTAGCGGATAATCCGCTCCTTCCCTCCCATTCCTTCCGCCAGCATGTCCAGGTAGAGATACATCTCCGGCTGCCAGCTGATCATGACATTTCCTGGAATCTGCTGCTCTTTTTTATCCATAGCCCGTTTCACCCGTCCGATGGCGTACTCTAGATTTTTACACTGACGGATCAGGTCTTCGCAGCCCCTGTATTTCTTATCCAGCATTTTCTCCATGGAATCCCGGCCCCTGTGATCCATATAACGGCGAATATCGGGTATCGCCATATCCAGTTGCCGCAGAGTGACGATAATCTCCAGGTCTAGGTACTGGCGGATAGAATAATACCGATATCCATTATCCGCTACGAAATCCGGTTTCAGCAAATTGATATGGTCATAGTACAGGAGCGTCTGCTTCGATATGCCGAATATAGCTGCCATTTCGCCGGCAGTAAAATAATCATCATGGGTCATGGGACATCCTCATTTGACAATATAATCGCTATACAGTGTAAGTTAGAATCAGCTGAAAAAAACTGTAAATTATTACAATATCAGAAGCGCAGATATTTATATCATTATAGCACGATGATTCAATTTTAATGAAAGAGGGATTTTTCATGGGCCACATCCTATTCCTGTCCAATATTTCCGGCAAATTCCATATTATGAAAAATGAAATATCATCTCTCGCTGAGAAAGGAGCCCTGTCAACAGATACCAGAGCCCTCTTTATCGACAGCAATACGTCCTGGGAGAAGAAGTGGGATATCCTCCTTCGGGATACGAACCTTCTGGTGGTGCGGTGGATGGGAACCGGACTGGATACCACTTTCCTGAAGAGGCTGAAGGAGAAGGCAGACCTTCTGGAAATCCCCTATTTCTTTGATGCCGGAAGCCAGGATACCCTCTACATCCATCAGTTGGACTCATCCACCTCCGCGTCTATCATGAAATATTCCCAGTACGGCGGGCGAAGAAATTACCAGAACCTTCTTCTCTATATGGACGGTCTTCTTTCAGGAAATACAGAAAAAGCGGAAAAACCAGAGCCTCTTCCCTGGTGTGGCATTTATTATCCCGATGACCATTCCCCCTACCTCACCCTGAAAGACTACAAGAAGGGCCACATCCATCCGGGACGACCCACTATCGGCCTCCTCTTTTACCGGGATGAATGGCTGTGGCAGGACCTGGTATACCAGGATGCCTTGATAAGGGAAATCGAAAAGGAAGAAATGAATGTGATTCCCGTCTTCAGCAACAGCCTTCCCGTTACAGAAATGGGCATGCCACCTCTGACGGAAGTATATACCCGCTATTTCACGGACTGCGGAATTCCAGCAGTAGATGCCATCATTGACCTCATGAAGTTTTCCCTTTCCACCAGTGGGTCCCTGCCCATCTCTTTTCTGAAAAGCCAGGGCGTCCCGATACTGCTCGGATATTCCCTGATGACAGAATACAGGGACTGGGCCCAGTCCTTCGAAGGCATGACGCCGGTGGATATTTCCATTTCCATCTCCCTCCCCGAATTCGATGGCGCCATCCATGGCGTGCCGGTGGCCTGCAAGAAAGTACTCCCCAATGGGGAAATCCGGTATACTCCCATCATGGAGCGTCTGGTCCACATGGTCCATAAGGCCGGAAAATGGGCCCGACTCCGGAGAAAAGAAAACCGAGATAAAAAGGTGGCTATTATTTTTCACAACTACCCTCCCAAGAACTCCAATATAGGAAATGCTCTGGGCCTGGATTCCATCGAGAGCGTGCGAATTCTTCTCCGGGAAATGAAAAATCGGGGCTACCGGATCGATTTCATTCCGGAAGATTCGGAATCCTTCATTCGAATTCTCACAACCCACGCCACCAATGACAAGGAACTTCTTACAGAAAAACAACTGACCCAGGCGCACAAGATTTCCGCTGCCTCCTACCAGGCCTATTTCGATACCATGCCGGAACATACCCGGCAGGATCTCATAAAGAGCTGGGGAGACCCGCCGGGATCCGTCATGAATTACGAAGGCCGCCTTCTAGTCCCCGGTACCATGGACGGCCATATCTTTATCACCGTCCAGCCGCCCCGGGGATTTGGGGAAGATCCGGATAAGGTCTACCACTCTCCAACTGCCTCTCCCACCCACCACTATCTGGCCTTTTACCAATGGCTTCGAGAGAAATGGCAGGCGGACGCCCTGGTCCACGTAGGAACCCATGGGAGCCTGGAATGGCTGCCGGGAAAGAATGCCGGCCTCTCCCAGGGCTGCTATCCGGACCTGGCCCTTCGGGATCTGCCCAATGTGTACCCCTACAACATCACCATCACCGGAGAAGGAATCCAGGCCAAACGGAGAAGCAGCGCCGTTCTCATTTCCCACCTGCCGGCGCCCCAGACCCAGGCCGGCACTTACGATGAGCTGGAAGAACTGGAAAAGGCCATGGATGAATACATCCACTTCCGCAGGCAGGGGGACACTGACCTCTCCCGTCCGGAGGAGCTGATTCTCCAGAAGGTGAAAGAAGCGAACCTGGAGGACGAAGTGGTCCGAAAAGAGAATGAACCTTTCCCTGACTACCTCGCCCGCCTCCACAACTATATTTCAGACCTGAAAAACATGTCCGTCCATAATGGCCTCCATATTATGGGCCAGGCACCGGAGGGAGAAGGTCTGACGGAATATATCCGCATCCTTACCCAGCTGCCCAATGGGAAGATTCCAAGCCTGAATGATACCATCGCCGCCTTCTACGGCGTCAGATACGGAGACCTCCTGCAGCACAGCGCCGATATCTATGAACCTTTGGCAATAACCAATACCGCCCTTATGGACCGGATTATCGACAATGCACGGGAAGTCATCGGCACCCTGCAGAAATCGGAGTTTCGGGAAGAAGCCATCCCTTCCGTTCTCTCTCTCTCCTGGGCTGCTAAAGGAACACAGGAAATGAAAGAAGCTCTTTCTACTGTAAGCGCCTATATCTGCCACATTCTGGTTCCCAATCTGGCGGAAACGTGCCATGAAATCACCCATACGCTGGATGCCCTGGAAGGCCAATACATCGAGCCTTCCCCCTCCGGTGCCCCCAGCTCCGGTGGTGCCGACCTTCTTCCTACAGGCCGCAATTTCTATGGCATCGATCCCCGGACCCTCCCCACAAAGGCAGCCTGGGCCATTGGGAAGGATCTGGCAAACCAGGTGATTGAGCGGTTTATCTCAGAAGAAGGCCACTATCCGGAAAACATAGGTATCGTCCTCTGGGCCGGCGCCAATATGAGAAGCCACGGTCAGTGTATTGCAGAAGTCCTGTACCTTTTGGGTATCCGCCCCCTCTGGCAGTCCGGAAGCGGCCGGGTTCGGGGACTTTTCCCCATTTCCCTTTCCGAACTGCGCCGCCCCCGGATCGATGTGACCAGTCGCATCAGCGGACTCTTCCGGGATACCATGCCGGGGGCTGCGGAATTTCTGGATAAAGCGGTCCTCATGGCGGCATCCCTGAAAGAAGGACCGGAGGATAATTACGTCCGCAAGCACGTGCTGGAAGACAGCGGCGAAATGGAAAAACAGGGCATGCCCAAAGAGGAGGCCTGGCGGCAGGCATCGTACCGTATTTTCGGAGATCCCCCCGGAGGATACGGAGCAGGCATCCCCAATGTGCTGGAGTCCAAAAACTGGACCACCATCGATGACCTGGCCAATGTATACATCCGTTGGGGCGGCCACGCCTATGGAGGAAAAGCCAGGGGCGCCTACATGTCGGAGCTTTTCCGTAAACGCATGGGCAGCCTGGAAGTCACCATCAAGAATGAGGATAACCACGAGCTGAACCTGTTTTCCAGCGATGATTACAACGCCTACCACGGTGGCATGATTGCTGCAGTGAGAAGCATCCGGGGCAAAGCGCCTAAGTCCTATTGCGGGGACAGCACGAACCGCAGCCATGTGGTGCTCCATAGCCTGCAGGAAGAGGCCAAACGGGTCTTCCGCAGTGAATCCATCAACCCCAAGTACATCAAGGGCATGATGAAGCATGGTTACAAAGGGGCTTCCGACCTGTCAAACATGGTAACCCATAGCTTCCAGTGGGATGCCACCAGCGGGGTCATGGAAGACTGGATGTACGAGAAATATGCGGAAAAATACGCGCTCGATGAAAAAGTGCAGCAATGGATGGCCCGCGTCAACCCCTGGGCCCTCCAGCGGCTCACGGAAACCCTTTTGGAAGCCAGCAGACGGGGCTTGTGGAATGCCAAAGACGACACCATCGGACGGCTGGAAGAGCTGTATCTTTCCATTGAAGGGGAAATCGAGGAAAACGGAGACGATGAATAAAGGAGGATTTCATGAAACTTTGTACTATTTCCGACGGTGATACGGCCTACCGCTACGACAAAAGCATCGTAGTCTACTTTCAGGGAAAACGGAAAGTCCTTTCCACCTCCGTTTTCAACGGGGGCTATCACGAAAATTACACCACCATCTTTAATCACGACGGAAAGACAGGCGCAGGCATGCCCTGTGAAATGCTGGCTCCTACCTATACGGAACACATGAAGCTTCTGAGCCGCCGTCTGGGGCTTTCTCCGGAAACCACGACCGGCATGGGAACAGCGGCGGACATGGAAAACTGTGTTATAAAGAGCCTGTCCTATAAAGAACTGACGGTCACCGCCCTCGTGACCGGAGGTATTGAAACCAACGGTGGCCGGGCAGGTGACCCGGCCACCTGGTATAAGCCGCTTGAGAAGCCAAACCGTCCCGGTACCATCAATATCATGCTGTTTTTGGACTCCGATATGCCCGCCGGTACTCTGACCAGGGCTCTTGTCACCTGCACGGAAGCGAAAACCGCCGCCATTCAGGAGCTCATGGAAGGAAGCCATTACTCAAACGGTCTTGCCACCGGTTCCGGCACAGACCAGACCATTGTGGTGGCCAATGCAGAGAGCCCTCTCTACCTGGAAGGTGCCGGAAAACACAGCAAAATGGGAGAACTCATCGGCCGGGTCGTCAAAGATGCAGTAAAAGAAGCCCTGGCAAAACAAAGCGGCCTCACACCGGAGCACCAGCACCATGTCCTCCGCCGGCTGAAGCGGTTCGGCATTACTGCCGATACCCTTTGGCAGGACTATCTCAAAGACAATGACCACCCTCTGCTGAAGCCTCTTTTTTTGGAAGAGGCCGATATACTTTGCAGAGATTCCCCCATGGTGACCTGGACAATTCTCCTGATCCACAGTCTGGATGAATACCTATGGCACCTGCTCTCGGAAGAAGAAATGCGAAAAAGTGCCGAAAAAATTCTGTCCCTCCTCGCTGCCTGCTACGGCTGTGAAAAGAAAGAACGATCCCTGGAAGCGCCATCAGCGGTGAATGATGTCCTCTTCGCCTGGTCCTCCCTGTTTTTGGAAATCTTTACACTGAAAACGGGGCAATAAATGAAATAAAAAGCTTTGAAAAAGGAAATCACCTTTTTCAAAGCTTTTTATTTGGGATAAATGATGACAGATTTCGGCCTGATAAACTATAAGTACTTCTCATTTCGCTGTTCTGTCGGATTCGATAATAATGGATAGCGTTATTCGTGCAAACACTTCCTTAACCTATCCCTCAGACAGACATGCCCGCTCCGTCAGATCAAATCCAAATTCTGCCATTGTCACTGAAATTTTCTGTTTTCTTACTTCGGATGCATTTCCGATGCCAGACGCTCAAGAGCATCCACCGTCCGGATTCCCGGGGTGATTTCAGACAGCCGCACTTTCAGAAAATAGTTTTCCTTGACTGCCCGCATACTCTGAAGCTGGGGATTTGCCTTCAGCTTTTCCACCCGTTCTTCGAAGGAGTCCTGGTTCCTATCGCTGGTGCTGTAGTCAACCACCAGGATATAGTCCGGATCTGCCTGTACCAGACTTTCCCAGCTGGTTTTTGCCCAGGTTTTGTCTACCCCCTGGCCCGCCATAACATTGTCAGCGCCGATGAGTTTCAGCACATTGGTGGTGTACCCCTCAAAGGCTGTAAAAGGCTGTCCATCATCGGAGTCATAAACAAAGACCTTCACATGGGGCAGATCTTTGATCTGATTTTGGGCAGCATCCAGCTTCTTTTTTTCAGCGTCCACCCATTGTTTTGCACGGTCATCTTTGCCGAAAATCTTTCCGTATTCCAACATGTCATTGAAAAGGGTATCCAGGTTTGCATTGGTATCCTGCATGGAATCAGGGACATAGATAGGAATACCTGCAGAAATAATCTTGTCCGCCGGAATTCCTCTCTTGGTAAAGGGAACTTCCCAGCCCGTCACAAAGTCCGGCTTTACGGACATAAGTTTCTCATAGGAAGGCCACTTTTCAGAAAGTACCGGCACCTTGGCATAGGCATCAGCAATGGAAGGGTAAAGGTCGTCTTCCTTGAAAGCGGTTCCTGCCATCTGATCCTCAAGTCCTAAGGCCAGCATCATTTCCGTGGTGGCGAAGGACATGGACACCGCCCGCTTTGGCGGCGCTGTCACCTTCATGTCCAACACTTTTCCATCCAGTTTTTCTTTCCAGGTAATCGGAGCTGCGGCCACCGAAGCTGCCGACTTGGCCGGCGAACCCTGGGTACCGCATCCTGCCATTACCATTCCTGTAGAAAGGACGAGCAGCGCTGTGGCCACTGCCTTTTTCCATTTCAGAGTCATTGAAATCCTCCTTTATATAACAGGACTTATCCGGATAAGGAAGTCCATAAACATAAGCAAATTGACGAATGCTTTCCATTCAGCAATATAGAAAACGTCTGCCCCCATGAAAGGCTGTGTAAAAGGGCACCTCAAAAACCGATTCCAGCTGCTCTGCAGTCAGTACATCCTCGGTTTTTCCCATTTCCAGTATGCTGCCCTCCTTCATCAGGATGGCATGGTCACAGTACCGGGCAGCCAGCCCCAAATCATGGAGCACCACCAGTACAGTTCCCCGTTTTCTAAAGGTTACCAGCGTTTCCATCAGTGCTATTTTATATTTGACATCCAAATGGTTGGTCGGTTCATCGAGCAGCAGGAGCTCTGGCTTCTGGGCGAAGGCCTTGGCAATAAGCACACGCTGTTTCTCACCGCCGGACATATACTTCATTTCCCGTCCCCAAAGAGAAAGGGCCCCTGTTTCTGCCATAACAGACCGCACAATTTCATAGTCCTCCGGCGTATAACTGCCGAATCGGCTTTTGAAGGGATACCGACCCATGAGAACCACTTCCTCCGATGTCAGTTCTCCCGTGAGCTCCATGGACTGCTGCACCATCACCGCCACCTGACGGGCATAGGCCTTCCGCTCTATGGTTTCAATGGCCTGCCCTTTATAAAAAATATCATTTTCTGAAGGAAGCCTTCGGGAAATATGGGACAGCAGCGTTGATTTCCCGCAGCCATTGGGACCTACGATGCAGGTCATACTCCCCTTTTCCAAAGAAAAAGAAATGTGATGAAGAATCTCCCGATTTCCAGCGGTATAGGATAGATCTTTGACTTCCAGCATTTAATGTCCCTCCCCATACCTATGAGTCACAATCCATATAAAGACCGGTGCCCCCATACAGGCAGTCAATACACCGATGGGCAGTTCTTCCGGTGCAAAGAGGGCCCGGGAAAACACATCGGACCACACCATGACCAGTGCCCCGATGACCGGCGAAAAGAAGATGAGCCATCCATGAGAGGGACCAGCCAGGGCCCGGGCCATATGGGGCGTAATGAGACCGATAAAGCCGATAATGCCGGCCTTAGATACCAGAAGGGCCACCATGGCTGATGTCAGCAGGATAATGAAAAGCTGGAAATGTTTAAGGTGGAGCCCAAGAAATTCCGCCTCCCCTGTCCCCAGAAGAAGGAGATCCAGATCATTCCGAACCAGAAAAACCAGTACCATCATCACCAGAAGTCCGAAAAATACCATAGTCAGGTCATTCCACTGCATGCCCGACAGGCTTCCCACCAGCCAAAACATGGCACTCCTCACCTGGGCCTCATGACGGGCGCCGTAAATAATCATCATAGTAATAGCGGAAAAAAATGCGGACACCCCCATGCCCACCAGAATAAGGCGGATAGGATTATTGCTCCTGCCACTGGCCATGATAACGATGGCCGTAGAAAGGGCGGCTCCTATAAAGGCTCCGGCCGCCGTTGAACCATTTCCGGCAAAGGAAAAACACCCCCAGATAATGGCTGCCACCGCGCCGGTCGAAGCACCGGATGAAACGCCCAGTACATAGGGATCTGCCAGGTCGTTTCGGGTGATTGTCTGCAGGAGAAGCCCGGAAAGGGAAAGTCCCATGCCACAGAGCGCCGAAAAAAGGGTACGGGGAATGCGAATCTGCCAAAGAATCATAGCCGACGGCGTATTCGCCATATGGCCGGTAGACATCATGGTCCCCACTTCGTGCAGGATATCCGACACCGGTACATCGACGGAACCGAAGCGTATAGAAAGCACCAGGCTCAGCACCAGCAGAAAGAGAAGGAAAAGAAATTTTATAAGAACCGATCCTTTCCCCATAATTTTTATCTGCCTCCTTATGTATTACTAATTATTTAATTATTTTATCTAATAATTATCTTTAAATCAATATATTTTCGCTACTGTTCTCTAATTTATCTTTTGGAAGAAACTATATGGCAGGCCACAAAATGTACTCTGACTGATTTCCTGAATCCCACGGCTCGAAAAATTTTGGGCAATAAAAAAGACGGCAGAGAGAAATAAATCTCTCTACCGTCCTACCGGAAGTTCCAGCAGTCCCCTACCTACTTAATGATAACTACCGGTCCCTTAGCATGATGTACGACATACAGGCTTACGCTGCCCGTAATAAAGGAAGACAGGGCTCCTTTGCCGCTATTACCCATAACCACGGCCGTGCCCTCTTCTTCATTGGCCAAGGCTGCAATCATGGGACCCGGTACACCGATCAGCACCATTTCCTTATAGGACATTGTCTTTGGAATTTCAGCCGCCAGCGATGCCAGCAGTTCTTCTCCCTTTTCTTTAATGGCTTTCCGATATTCATCGGAAATCATCATCTTATTGACGGGATCAATCATTTCGGTGGCATCCACCACATTCAGGAGAAGAATCTCTGCGCCATATTTTCCTGCCAGCTCAATACCCGCATGAAATGCATTCTCAGAGGCTCCAGAGCCATCAACGGGGATAATTACTTTTTTAATTGCCATAATAACCCACCATCCTTTGTCACAAACAAGAGGTTTCATTGCTCCTGATGAAATGCTCTGCAGAGGGAAATCCTTTTCTTCCCATCTTTATTTTAGCTTCTACTAATCATTCTTGTAGAGCTGTTATTATTTGTACTAATCACAGATCTTTATATGTGATACACAGACACTGAAGTTGTGCAATATTTCAGTATTGCGAGTTGTTGGGGATTGGTGGTTAGCATGTTTGTGCGCAGAGTCACTCGCACGGGGCTGCTAGCTTCTAGCTGTTAGCAATTAGGAAAACTGATTCGCCTGCGGCGCTTTCCATCCGATGTTCCCGCCAGTCCATTCGTGCCGTAGGCTGTAGAGCTTTCCTGACAGCTAGCAGCTAACAGCTAGGGAAGCACTGATTAATTCGCAGAGTCAGATTTCATAAGGATT
>OHAE01001027.1_pt1 | contig 22862 bp, 18 predicted proteins | sample 1577061 | NCBI WGS metagenome assembly OHAE01 (sample SAMEA3541535, study PRJEB24748) | human gut metagenome | biome: human gut; feature: human-associated habitat; material: faeces | place: China | collected 2012
CCGTCTGACCGCCCGTGTGGGCCGGCGCCAATGACTTTCTGTAAATAGAGCTGAGTAATGACTACGGACGACGCACAGTTTGGAACCATGCCAATTGCCCCCGCCAAAATCTCGCCGAGAACCGGACGGTCCATAAGAAATCCGGCTAAAGCATCTTCACCCACACCATCAATAACAGCTTCCAGAACAAGTGTTACCAAAAACAAAAAAATGGTAATGTGAATTGTGTGACGCAGCGCCGAGAAAAAAATCCCCTCATCATCACATTTACAGTGTTCACTCTCACACATTGTATGGATGTTCCGGTATCTCATTTTTCTGCCCCAGATACTGTGATACAAAAAGTCCAAAAGGAAGCCAAAAAGGATTCCCATTACCATTTTAACCGCCAAAATCTTAATGATTGTCCATGCAGGTACTGCCTCAGAAATAAAAATCGGAAGCATTTCGTCAGAAGTAGACAAAAAGACAGCCACCAAAGCGCCCGCCGTAATCAAACCACCGGAATACAGATTTGATGCTGCTGCCGAAAAGCCACACTGTGGCACAATACCTAAAATTCCACCAAATACCGGTCCTGCTTTTCCGGCGCGCAAAATCGCCGCCTGTGTATGACTTCCGGTGCGGTGTTCAAGCCACTCCATTAAAATATAGGTAAGAAAAAGAAACGGGATAAGTTTTAATGTATCCACTCCTGCTTCCATGAAAATATCAAGAAACTCATTCATCGTATTAATTCCTTTCTTTTCGTAAAACTAATTCATTTTTAGTTCACGACCTGATTTTTCCCCTTTTCCTTCCCCTGATTCAAACGCGAATCTGCAAGTGCAATCCGCTCTTTCATTGTCTGTTTTTCATCGCAGTATGCAAATCCAAACGTTGCCGTAACTGACACACGCTGACGCTGGTAAGTAAGTACATAGTCCGCAATTTCTTTGCGAATTTTTTCCGTTAATCGGTACCCGCTTTTTTTATCCATCTTCAGAAGCAGTAACACTTCATCACCGCCCCAGCGGCACACTTCACCACGGTTTCTCACTGCCTGGCGGATTAGATAAGAAAGATTAATCAAAAGCTCATCTCCGCAGGAATGACCGTACGTACGGTTTGTCTGTTTGAAATTATCCAAATCCATCTGCACCACACAATAATCTTTTTCATAACACTCGTATTCCTCAAATATTTCATCCATATTCTGGCGATTTCTCATATTTGTGAGTGCATCGTAATGAACCATAAAATCAAGTTCATCATTCCGCTCCTCCAACACATTTGTCGCACTGCGTATTGCAACAACAAAGTACGCAGAATAAGCCATTAGAAAAATGGTACAGATAGCTACATTAATTGCAAAAATAACAAGCATCTCATGGTTTGACATACCCGGTAATTTATTAATTTCTCCGGCTGACGATGCCGAGAGAACAATCACAAGCAAATCAAAAATACCAAGCACACTTGACGTGACCACACCGATTCGGCTCTTCATATGAATACACGCAATGTAGTAAATAACCGGAATAAGCATAAAGCCGTATAAAGAAAAGCCATATCCCCAGCCTAAGCACAGGTTACACAAAAGTACATGTACAAGCACTTCGGCAAATGGTACCAGCATCCATCTCTCCATATGCTTCACACGAGAAACCAAATAAAGCAACAATAAATAGATCACAACACTTGCAATATTAAACACGCATAAAATTGTTACACCAATACAATAAAAGAAAATACACAATGCCGTATGCATACACAAACTCAGTGCTAACATTATAGCAAAAAAATGAACACTTCGTTTTTGTTCTATTTCCCCATTTAACATAGTAAAACCTCCCTTTTCCTTGATTTCCTAAGAAATCAGTAAACTACCAACACAATACCTCATTTCCTTCCTCTGTCACAAGCACCATAATTTCCCACTGTGCCGATGGCATATGATCTTTTGTATAAACTTCCCAGCCATTTTGTGAATCGGTTATAATATCTTCTTTTCCCATATTTACCATAGGCTCAATCGTAAATATCATACCAGGCACTAACAGCATCTCTTCGCCTCGTTTGGAATGATAACCAACCCATGGCTCCTCATGGAACTCAAGTCCGACACCGTGGCCGCCAATTTCACGGACCACCGTGTAGCCGTTTGCCGCTGCATGATCATGCACCGCCTGACCCATATCACCAAGGAATCCCCATGGCTTGACCTGTTCTAATCCTTTCTTCACACACTCTCTTGTTACCTGTACAAGACGTTTTTTCTCCGGTGACACCTCACCGATGCAAAACATACGGGAAGAATCTGAAAAATATCCATTTAAGATTGTCGAACAATCGACATTCACAATATCGCCCGATTTTAATATGACATCTTCTGACGGAAAACCATGACATACCTGGTCATTTACCGAAGTACAGACACTATACGGAAATCCTTCATAATTTAAAGGTGCCGGGATTCCGCCTCTTTTGGTTGTCATATCATACACAATTTGATCAATTTCTTTGGTATTCATCCCCTCATAAATATGCTCTTCCAGATAATCCAAAATAGCAATGTTAATTTTACAACTTTCCTTTATTTGTTCAATCTGAGCCGGTGTTTTGATGATGTGGTGAGGCGGCACAATGTGTCCTTTCTCACGATAAGATTCAATCTTTGCATCAAAACCGGCGTGACAGACCTTATATTTGCGTCCGCTGCCACACCAGCATGGCTCATTACGTCCAATTTGTTTTGACATTTTTGTCACACTTTCTATTGATTATAATGCTTTTTTTATGGCAGCAAGTAACTCATCATACTCTTCAAAAGCAGGAAGTTCCGGATGATCCTTCTTAATCTGCTCAGTACTCTTAAATAAGAAACCTGCCTTACTTGCCTGAATCATTCCCAAATCATTATAGCTGTCACCGCTGGCAATCGTTTCATAACCAATCGACTGCAGTGCTTTCACTGTTGTATATTTGGAATTTTCAATTCGCATCTTAAATCCGGTAATCTCACCGTTTTCTGCTACTTCCAGAGAATTGCAGAAAATGGTAGGCCATCCCAGTTTTTCCATAAGCGGAGCCGCAAACTGAGTAAATGTATCACTGATGATAATAACCTGTGTCGTTTTGCGCAGTTCATCCAGAAATTCTTTTGCTCCCGGAATCGGGTCAATCGTAGCAATCGTTTCCTGAATTTCTTTCAGTCCAAGTCCATGCTCTTTCAAAATACCGAGACGCCAATTCATCAGTTTATCATAATCCGGTTCGTCTCTCGTCGTTCTTTTTAACTCCGGGATTCCACTTGCTTTTGCAAAAGCAATCCAAATTTCAGGTACCAGTACGCCCTCTAAGTCCAAACATACAATATTCATTATTCATCCTCCATCTGTATTTATAATTTCACTACTCTACGGATACAAAGTAGTAATAAATCGGCTGTCCGCCATACTGAATCTCGACTTCCATCTCGTCATCAATCCCCTCAATGGCTTTTGCGATTTTTTCTGCATCTTCTTTGGTTCCCTCTTCACCATAATAAATGGTAATGAGTTCCGATTCTTCATCCATCATCTTTTTTAATAAATCAATTGTCGTATCCACTACATCGGTGCCAACTATCTCAATCGTCTTATCGCTCAATCCCATGATATTGCCGGCTTTAATTTCCTTCCCGTCAATTACAGTATCTCTTACCGCATAAGTGACCTGTCCGGATTTCACCTCGGATAGTGCTTCTGTCATCGCCTCTTCATTCTGCTCCGGTGTAAATCCTTCCACAAAGTTAATCATTGCTGCAATTCCCTGCGGAATATTTTTCGTTGGAATTACGTGAACCGCCTTATCCTTTGTCAAATCCTTTGCCTGCTGTGCCGCCAAAATAATATTACCGTTATTTGGCAGAATATAGATGTTTTTCGCAGGAATTTTCTCAATCGCACCAAGAATATCCTCAGTACTCGGATTCATCGTCTGACCGCCTTCAATCACTTCATCCACACCAAGTTCATGGAACAAATCCGTAAGTCCATCTCCGACCGAAACACTGATAAAACCATTTTCTTTAAATTCCACTTTCTTTTCTTCTTGTTTCTGCTGTTTTGCCATCTCGCTGGCATTTTTGATGACACGCTCGTGATGTTCTTCGCGCATATTATCAATTTTCATGCGTGTCAGAGAACCATAGGTAAGCGCTTTCTGAATCGCAAGACCCGGGTCGTTTGTGTGCACATGAATTTTAACAATTTCCTCATCGGCAACACAGACAATCGAATCACCAATGGATTCCAAAAATGCCTTAAATTCCATTTCTTCTTTCCTTCCAAATGGCTTTTCAAGCATAATGATAAACTCGGTGCAGTAGCCAAATTTAATATCCGCCTCAGCAACAACGCCGGCATCTGCTCCCATGCTTGGTTTCTTAACAGGAGTGGCAGCCGGTTCCACATCGATTTTCACTTCCTTGCCAATCAACGCGGTATATGCACCTTCCAACACGGTAACAAGACCCTCTCCACCGGAATCCACAACACCGGCCTCTTTTAACACCGGCAAAAGTTCCGGCGTCTGTTCTAACACATCACGCATATGCATAATTACGCTGTTCATAAACTCTGCAATGTTATCCGTGCGCCCATTTAACTCAATTGCTTTATCTGCACCACCGCGGGCAACTGTAAGAATCGTTCCTTCTTTTGGTTTCATCACTGCTTTATACGCAGATTCTACAGCACGTTCAAAGGCTTTTGTCAAAACATCGACATCCACTTCATCAACCTTTGACACTTCTTTCGTGAATCCACGGAGTAATTGCGACAAAATAACACCTGAGTTTCCTCTTGCACCACGTAAAGAGCCACCGGAAATTGCTTTACCAAGCGATTTCATATCCGGATTTTCTAACGCTGCTACTTCTTTTGCCGCAGACATAATAGTCATCGTCATATTGGTTCCTGTATCACCATCCGGTACAGGGAACACATTCAAATCGTTTATTACTTCCTTCTTTGCATCGATTGCATTTGCCCCGGCAAGAAAACACTTTCTTACAAAAGAGGCATCCATCGTTTTTATAATCACAGTTTTCTCCTCCAATTTAACAGGCAAATTAGTTAATCACGCGTACGCCTTCAACGCATACGGTAATTTTCCCAACTTCCATGCCGGTATACTCTTCTACCTTATACTTCACATTATCAACAAGGTTTTGTGCAACCGCAAGAATACTTACTTCGTATGCCACAATAATATGAAGTTCAATCATCAGCTTGCCATCCGCCACACTAACATTCACGCCATGACGCAAGTTGTCCTTTTTCAACAACTTTACAAAGCCATCGCGTACGTTTACGGATGCCATACCAACAACGCCAAAACACTCTACCGCTGCGGAACCGGCATACTTAGCCAATACATCCTCATCTACAAAGATTTTGCCCATTTCGGTATCCATCTGACCTTTCATAGTAACCTCCAATCTGGTATCCCCTAACGGATAACTGCATAATTATTTTTATTTTACACTATTCTATAAAAAAAAGCAAATCCACATACTGCGAAACTTTTCCCATTTTCTGCATAGAATAGTAACAAAGACATCTATGCGGGTATCTTTTATGAAACGCTTAATCGGATTTATTCTGTTTTGGATTGGCATCGGTATGTGCATCATGCTTTTCATGCGGCACAGTCTGCTTGCCATCCTGATTATTATTGCCTGTCTTGTCCTTGGCTATAATCTCTTCACAAGCTGTGACTAAAAAAAGAACACATTCTCCTACTCTAGTATAAGAATGTGTTCTTTTTTTATGATGTACGGGTAAACCGCAACTACGCTCTTTCCACTTTACCAGAACGAAGGCATGAAGTACAAACATACATTTTCTTTGTACCACCGTTCACCTTTACTCTAACAGATTTCAAATTCGATTTCCAAATCTTATTGCTTCTTCTATGAGAGTGGCTGACAGCGTTACCAAAGTGTACGCCTTTTCCACATACTGCACATTTAGCCATGAAAAGCACCTCCTTCTGCTTAAACTTCGCATGTCTCTTCTATATGAAACAAAATATCTCTCACACACGACAACACGAATATTTTAGCAAAATTCCAACTATAATGCAAGCAAAATTTTTATTTTTTTACAAATTTTAAAATTTCCACAATTCTTACAGATTATTCCGCATCTTTTCCCGCATCGTGTGGCTGCTCTTTATTTTTCTTTCCGGCAAATTTGTCAACAAAATCCGGTACCATATCGAGAATCTTTGTGATACCGTCCTGGTTCTTCACATTGACAAGTTTGGACGTTCCGTCTTTAATTACTAACACGGCACTTGGCTGGATTTTACCGCCCATACCGCCGCCACCGTTGTTTTTCTTTTCGGTGTCGTTTGCAAATGCACCGGCAGCAACGCCAAAGCTCACATCCACAAGCGGAAGTACAATGGTTCCATCGTCAAAACGCACAGCGTCTCCCACTACGGTCTTTGTTGTGATAAATGCATCCATCCCCTTAAACAGGGATTCTACTGTGTTGGTAAAATTATTTTCTGACATTTTAAAAAGCCTCCTTTTTTAATCTATGAATCTGTTTCCACATTCGTTTCAATTCTTTATCCTGATACAGTCTCAAAAAGAGCCGTAAAAAATAAATCACCCTCATTCTGCCCTTTACAAAAAAATCAGCATCCAGTCTTTTTTCCTCAAAGTCCGGTGTAACATAAACACCCTCCTGATAAGCAATCGGGAACAAACTGATAAGCCCCGTAACAAGCCCCGTCGATGAAGGGTCGCCGGTTCCAAATGCAAATGTCCCTCTCACCTTTTTCGGTGTGAGATACTTAAGCAGCTCTTTTATTTCCCGATACAACCGTTTCAAAAGTTTCTTGTTTTGTTTCACACACTTCATTATACTGGATAGCCCTTGAAATGAAAAGTTTTTTTTGCTTTTCTTTTTCTTCGCTTTTTTGGTCCTGGAAAAAGTTTTCTTCTTCTTGTCCTTTCTTTGTTCCTTTTTTTCTTCCTGCGCTGCCAAAACCGGCTCGCCTGTTTCTTCTTTGTTATCCTGTAATGGTTCCGGCTCTTTTTCTTTCTCTGATTTCACCACGGTTTTTTTTACCGTTTTTTCATTTCCCATTCTCTTTATCGGAATACCAAACACAGAGAAAACAATCTGCTCCGAATCTTTTTTCTTTTTCACGGCAACAATAGACAAAAGCCAGCTCACCTTAAATGAATACTGGATTTTTTCATGGTTATCCCCTGCTGCCCGGTAGCGCACCGGCACACATAAAATAAGAGCCGTAAATAGTAAAGCAAGTCCTAAAAGTATGCCAAGTATAATGAAAATCCATTTGAGTATTAATAAAAAAATCCACATAGGCACACCTCTTTTCTCTGTTACTTTCTACCCGGATAAAACTCCTTCTTGGCAAATATATTCCTTGGGTTATATTCCGGATTCTCACGATATCCTTTTTCTAAAATCTGCTGCAGGATTTCGACAGCGGCATCATAATCCGAAGTCAGTGCCACTACATACATATCCACATGACGGTAGCGGCGGAAAAACAACTGGCGCGTCTGCATAATCTCAAACAAATTCTTATCATTCTGCGCCAAGGTAAGCACGACGTAACTCTTTTTCCATGGGCGCCGCTTTTCCACCCGTTTTTTGCACCGTTTCGGATTTTTTTCTACGGTTTCATCCATATATAAATTCTGATACCAGTAAATCATATCATGTCCACTCCTGCTCCTCGCGAATCAAGTCTGCTAACATCGTAAGTACCACACATTTTTCAGCCTTATCCTGACATCCCATCAGATTAACACGGATATAATCAAGTACCTCATCCGAATTTTGGAACGTCAATGGCAGTTTTTCAAGGACAAGTCCCATAATCGCTTTTTTCACCGGTTTTGACACCCGGCTTAACTTCTCGGAAAGTTCATTTACCAATTCATCTGTGCATTTTCTCACGTAGGAAAGGTCTGCTTTTTCCTCTTCCTCACCGGATACCGACAAGTCAATAAACAAACTGTCTGACAAAAGATTTGCCACCAATACAAAATCGTGGAATTGTCCGGCAAGACCGGTTTCCATCAATTCTTTCTTATAAGAACTGCGGATTTCATATAAAATCGATTCCAAATGACTGGATTTTTCAACACACTCCTCGATGCTGCCCTCTAACGGCACTAACAGTTCTTCTTTTAGCTCTCCTTGTGCCAATGCCTGCCAAACATTTCTTCCTGCTTTTTCAATCCGGCTCATTTTCTCGCGGTAAGGAAGAATCAGCGCCATAGCATACACACCATTCACAACATTTTGCACTTCATAATAAAAGTCCGTAATTTCATGAATTTCTTTGGCTGTCTTTTCCAAAAGCGATACCAATTGATTGTATTTCTCGCCCTCTAATGACTCAAAATCGGTCTGTTCAAACGTTTGCAGGGCCTCTAAAATCTCCGGAAACTGATTTTCTTCCTGCTTTGGCTCATACAGCATCGCGCTCGTACGCACCATATACAAAAAGCCATCCAGTGCCGATTTATCGCCATCCTGATATAACGTAAGTGCTTCACCAATCCGCTCAAACAATTTATTCTTTGTCATATGAACCGGAATCTGTCCCATAATCAAACGAATTTTATCAAGCGCCACCTTTTGATCTTTACTGCCAAACAAATACCCTTCTAACATTTTCATGTACTCTTCTTCCTCAAAAGCTGCCAGTTTCTCTGACAATTCTTTCTTGGAAAGATATTTTAATTCCATGCGGTTTAACACATATTCATAACAAATCATGCGGTCCGTGTACGCAGTTAAAACATCCATTTTATCCGTAATTTCATCCCGCAGATGATTCATTTTTTCACCAAGTACCGCGAAATCGCAGGACTCATCCGCCAAACAGCCAATCGCCTGTTTTACCTGCGAGAGCATTTTCTCCTTCTCATCCGCATCTAACACCTGTATTTCATCTTCCAAAAGCGAATACGCGGAAAAAGTCATTTCAAGCGTTCCATAATCCACATATGTTTTTACGGCAATATCCGCATAATGTTTTAAATTTTCCTTTATATTTTTCCCGTTATGAATCTCTTGAATCAGTTTTCTCACGTTTTTATCCTTCTTTCTATCGTTTGTTTAGCTGACAAGCTGCCAGCCTTCCAGCCAGCGCAGTCCATCTCTTGCCATCTGCTCATAGATCGGCTGTCCGGAAAGTACCGGATAAAAGATTAAGAACAGGAAAAAGGCAACTGCCAGATAAACCATACACCATTTGAACCATTTTTTGTCCGCATCCACAAGTTTTACCATACCGTACACAATCATCATGGCGACAAATGGCACACTTGGGAAATAGTGATAGGCAAATGTACAGCGCGGCACTAAAATCCACGGTAATAATTGAACCGCATAGGCAAATACCATAAACAAGGCTTTTTTATCTCCCCTTGTCACAAGCTGGTAAGCAATATACAAAGCCGACGCCACGCCAAGCACAATAAGGAACGGTCCATATAACTTCCATGAATCACCGCCTCCATTACTTGAAGACTGTTTCACAAACACACTCCACAAAGCAAGGAACACAAAGAATTCACAGCCGATACTCTGAAGCCATTGCGACGTTTTGCTTCCAAGTCTGTTCGAACGCCTTCTTCCAAATGGCAGAAGAATCAATATCAATGCCGGGATTCCTGCCCACCATACAAGCGGGTTACCAAAGGCACTGATACCCTCTTTCATACCATCCCGCAAAGTCTGGCAGTAATAATACATCGGTCGTATCATCGTCGGCCACTCATACCAGCTTGACTGCCATGGATGGGTAGCCTCCAGTTTGCTGTGGTATTCATACATAGCATGCTGATTATTCAACATTTTTCCGACCGTCTCAGCCACAGGATTTCCACTGTGGTCGCGAAGTGTATCTACAAGACCGGAAACAAATGTATTTTCCCATTTAAATCCTTCGTAATTCTCATCTGTCACTTCGTAGAATCGCTCGGTGTTATCTTTTGCGCTGTCCTCAAACGGAACATAGGAAGCAACATAAATCGTTCCTGCTACAAACACAAAGAAAATCACACAGAAACCAAGTGTTAAAAGAAGTTTCTTCTTAAATACTTCAATGATATGTTTATGCGCAATTCCTTCGGTTTCACCCATCGGATTTTTCTTCGCCAGATGGTACTCAAAAATACGCCAGCCCATAATGGCAAAGAAGAACACGGCAAGACCGGCAGACGCATATACTGCCGTCCATTTCGATGCACAGCCAAGTCCCATCATCACTGCACTTAAGCCAAGCGGGATAAAGGTCTTCCACAATTTTGTATCATAAAAACTTGTCTGGCTGTACTGATACATAAAGTAGAACATTGCTATAATAAAGAATGTTCCGTACACATCAATCGTAGCAATTCTTGTCTGCGTAAAATGCATAAAATCAAAAGTAAATAAAAATGTCAACGCACCGGCCGCCCACGTGCGGTTCTTGAACAAACGCCTGCCAAAGAAGTACATAAACGGAATCATCCCGATTCCAAACAGCACACCAATAATTCGCCAGCCAAACGGATTCATGCCAAACATGCGCACACCAAGACTGATAAATACTTTACCAAGAGGCGGATGTGTCCACTCATAATTGCTCATTCCATGCGCAATTTCATAAGCCGTTCTCGCATGATAAATTTCATCAAAATACGTGCCGCTCCTAAAGGTAATTGCCTTTCGGTATCCATCCTGTTCATCAAACAAGGAATCTCCGCCAATATGGTCACGGATTTTCACCGTATTTCCATTCGTATCCGTCAGTACCAGTTCATTCAAACTTGTATTATCCGAAAGTGTTGTCAAGCGGATATAGCGGTACGAATCATTGGCAAAAGAATAAGTATCGGCATTTTGCTGATTTTCCTCTGAAAGTCTGCTAAAGCCATCAGCCTCACCACTGACTACCGTTCCCACTTTCTGATACTGTGGCTCCTCACCATCATTTGCCGATTTTGCCACTTCCACTTCAAACCGCTGATTTGCTTTCTCCGTAGAGTAGCCGCGCAGCATACTAAAGTAACTATCTGCACCCAAATCTAAAGTCACGGTTTCTCCAGCTTTTTCAGCTTTCCAGACAGTCTCCGGCAAATCACTCTGCGGCTCAAAACAATCCTGCTCATCAAACAAATTCTTATATTCAGAAGCATTGACCGGTTTCATCCAGTTTCCGTCTTTGTCAAGAATCACTAATTCATTCAGCATAAAGGTATCAAAAAGCTGTTCTTCATCAACACTTAGGCGGATATAACGATAATCTTTTGCCAGATTATAATCATCCGCGCCCTCTTCCTGAGATTCTTTGTCCCAAGTCTTTAATGCATCCCAGCAGAACACACTTGTTGCTCTGACCGTGCCGACCATATCATAGTTTTTCCCATCCTCTGACATTTCAAGTGTCATCATACGGTCTTCCTTCGCTCCAAGGAACGTATAAATCATTCCGATATCTTTTGCTTTACCAAGATCTAACACAATCTCGGAATTACCATTTTCCGGCTGCCAGTAAGTCTCCGGAGCCTTGGTATCACCCAAATCACGAAAAGCGAATACACTGTATAATACAAGAATTCCAAACAATACAATATAATCCCACTTTGTAAATTTAGGCATTCTTCTTGTCGCATGAATATGTTGTTTATAGACTTCTTCCGGTTCTTTCTCTTTCACCTTCGGATTTTTCACAAGATATGGAAGGGTGTTCCTTTTCTTCTTTCCTCCGGATACCTCTTTTAAATCCTCCATAACCGAAACAGAAAAAGAAGCATAAATCAAATAAGCAAACATTAAAATTGTAAGGACTGCCGTAATTCCAATTAACGGTCCGTTTGGTGCCGTATTTTCGTTTTCCTCGACATACGCCCACAAAACATGACCTACATTCAAAAAGTGAATTGCCGAAAATCCCACATAAGTAAAGAATAACTGTTTGGTCGGCTTCACCAAAAAGGCAGCCAACATAAGTACAAGTGCCGGGAATAAATATCTCTCATGCATACGCACTGAGAATAAAAACATATTGGCAAGAAGTACCGCCATGCTTGTAAAATAGCGGGAATTATCATCTTTTAAGCGGAAGAAAATCACGGCACTCAGTGCAACGGATACTAAAATTGCGAGTGTTCCCCACGAGCTTGCTGACACACCTAAAAATGAATTTGCCTGCGGCTGCCAGTTCTGTCCTAACAACGCCCAGAAATTGTATGCATTAATCGTCGCATACGGATACGAGCCCAACGTATTCACATACTGGCTGAACACTTTGTCCACACCAAACGGAAGGGTAAATACAACCATTGCCACAAGAGATAAAACGCCGCCTACTAAATCCCGAAACATTTTTTCTTTTGAAAAATCTTTTAAGAAAACCTGTTCAATAATTGTCCAAATCAAAAGCGGAGCAAACATAATCATCTGCGGTTTGATAAGAACTCCGGCAACAAAAGCAAAATACGCAAAAATACGCTTTTCTTCCATGCACAGATAGCAGACAAGCAACAGGAAAAAGGTAAATACACCATCCACCTGTCCCCATGCCGAAGAATCCAGAACAACGACCGGACTGAGCACGTATGTCGCTGACAAAATAAGAGAAGAACCTTCAGAAAATTTTCTCTTTGCTATCTTATAAAGCAGTGCCCCTGCACCAAGATCAAACAAAATCGGAATCAGTTTAATAACACATCTTCCGGCTCCCGTTGCAACATCCAGATTAAAGATGCTGCGCAGAGCCCCAATGCCCCACAGCATTGCCATATATCCGGGCGGATAATCCGTAAAAGAATCCGAATGATAGAAATTCCAGAATCCATCTTTAAAAATCATATCCGACCACGCACTAAAGCAGGTCATATCCGTTCCATGTCCTTCATACGCTGCCGCAAAAATCAGTTTTACAAGCAGCGCTGCCGCTAATACAAGCAGTAGATTAGTCCATGACTTTTTGCTGTCTTTGCGGTAAATCCGAATTCCTTCTACTTCATAGCGGAATTTTTCAAAATACAAAACAGCAAAAACTGCCACGGTTAAAACCGCTACTAACACTAACATTTGTACACTATTTGTCGCAATACCAAACAATCCCATTTTCCGACTCCTTCCTCCTTTTAATGATGCACATGCTCATGGGTAAATAAATGCTCTGAACAATACTCATAGTTTCCCTCACATTTGGAGCAGTAACGGAACTCTAACTGCGGAGAGTCCACATCCGTTCTGCCACAAATCACACAATGATGCCTTGGTACACTTCCCTGTGTGGGTGCTGTTTTTTTCTTATATTCCATCTTTCTCTTCTTCTGATGGTACGCCTGCTTTGGCGTAAGAGAACCACGTCCCATAAAATAGAAGATAAAAAAGTTTAATAAAAGAACCAAAATCACCGCTGCCGAATAATAATATCCACTCATCAGATAGCGGACAAACATATAGCCATCCATCAAAAGATATACAATACTCAGCCACTTTGCCTTAACCGGAATAATAAAATACACAAGGAACTGTGCATCCGGGAAAGCAAAGGCAAACGCTAAAAACATCGTCTGGTTCAAATCATCCATAATATTGGCGGAAAGCATATAATCCATATAAGCAGTTGCAGCATTTGGCACTAACCCAAGCTGTAAAAACAGATAAAAAATAAAAGTCATGATTACAACCAGTAAAAGTCCGCCAAAATAAAACAAATTAAAGCGGAAAGTTCCCCACATGCGCTCCAGATTTGTTCCAATCGAATAATACACAAAAATCCAGATTGCAAACCACAATAAACTAACCATGCCGGTACCGCCAAACTGTCCGGATGGGCTTAACACAAAGGTAAAAATACGCCAAACCTGTCCATGCAGAATACTTGCAATATCCAAACTCAGATACGAATAATAAAACGTCGGATTCACAAGACTAATCAGAATTCCGACAATATTAACTCCAATGACATACCGCATCAGATTCGGAATGCCAAATTTTCCAAACCGTGTTCTCTCCAATCGGTCTAATAAACTCATAGTTCTTTTTTAACCTCCATTCAACAATCGTCTTTTCCCTATTAAAACAAATCTTTTTTGCGGAACAACAACGCCACAACGCCGGAAATAATAAGCGTTAAAACAATAATGGTAAAAAATCCAAACGGCGAATGTCCAAGTGGAATATTATCAAAGTTCATTCCAAAGAAACTGGCAATCATCGTCGGGATTGATAAAACAATCGTAACCGTTGCCAAGAACTTCATTACAATATTTAAGTTATTGGATATAACAGACGCAAACGCATCCATCATTCCACTTAAAATTCCACTGTATATATTTGCCATTTCAATCGCCTGTTTATTCTCGATAATGACATCTTCCAATAAGTCCTCATCTTCCGGATATTTTTTAACGCGCTCCGTCCGCAGAAGTTTCTCTAAAACGACCTCATTTGAGCGCAGGGAAGTGGTAAAATAAACCAGACTTTTTTCCAGCTCCAAAAGTTCAATCAACTCACTGTTTTTCTGGGAAATATGCAGTTTTTCCTCAATCTGGTCACTTTTTCTGTCAATAATACGCAGATAACGCAGGTAGGAAGCAGCATTGCGATACAAAATCTGGAATACAAAGCGAGTCTTTTTGAATGTGTAAAACTCGCGTACTCTACGGTTTACAAATGCTTTCAAAACCGGTGATTCTTCCAGACAAATCGTAATGATATGCTCCTTTGTCATGTAAATACCAAGAGGAATCGTGACATACCGGTCTTTCTCATCAAGCGAAGGAATGTCCACCAAAATCATATTGTATCCATCTTCCAATTCGATACGGGAACGTTCCTCATCATCCAGAGGTGCCCGTAAATCATCCAAGTCAATCCCAGTCTCTTCCTGCAAAAAAGACAATTCTTCCTCATTTGGGTGAATGGCTGATATCCAACAGCCCTCTTCTATTTTATCAAGCACCACCATATCATCTTCTATGGTTTTATAAATGGAAATCATGCTTGTTCACCTTCCTTTCAAAGACAACGGCGATTCCCCGAAAACAAGGCATCGCCGAGTCTGACTAATCCATTTTCATTATAAAGGTTCTAATAACCTTTGTCAAACCTTCTTTGGCACTTCAAAAAGGACATCTGCCGCGATAATAATCTGCTCCGGATTATTCTTTTCAAAAAACTCTGCCATCGTCATACCGCACTCATTCAATATCGCTCCAAGGCTTTTTGTTCCATCTGCACGATAGACACAAGACACCTCTTTTTCTTCCTCTGACTGTGCCGTTTGTTCCTCTTCGTATTCCTCATCGTCTGTCTCCTGTTCGGTTGTCTCCACATTTTCCTGCTGAATTCCCCGTCCTGCCATCGGTCCGCTTCCACAGGGCATCGGAATACAGATTTCCTGTCCCGGTCTTAAATTATACACATCCACATAAGGGTTTGCCCGCAGAATAAGTGCGAGCGGAACACGGTAGCGTCTGCTCAACTGGTAAAGATTATCGCCGGAGCGAATGACATGTATCATTCCATTACAAAAGCGTTGATTCATTTTCAGATTCCTGCCTTTTTTTATTATCCTATTCAAAAGAATGCCATTTGTTCTTTCTAATTTTGTTGCAAAACCATTCTTTTTGTCGTATAATAAGGTTTCGATAATTAGATAACAAAAAATGATTTTAATAGGAAACTTTAGGAGGTACTTATGAAACGAGTAGGTATCGATATTGGTTCAACCACAGTAAAAATTGCTGTGCTGGATGATAACAATAACATACTGTTTTCTGCCTATGAGCGTCACTACGCAAATATCCAGGAAACCTTACGTGCAATTATGGAACGTGCTTACAACGAACTTGGTGACTGTGACATCGCACCGATGATTACCGGTTCCGGTGGTCTTTCCATTTCAAAGCACCTTGATATTCCATTTGTGCAGGAAGTTGTGAGCGTTGCTACTTCCTTAAAAAGTTACGCTCCTCAGACCGATGTCGCCATTGAACTTGGTGGTGAGGATGCAAAAATTATTTACTTTACCGATGGTATTGAGCAGCGAATGAACGGTATCTGTGCCGGCGGTACCGGTTCTTTTATCGATCAAATGGCTACCTTATTAAAAACAGACGCTGCCGGATTAAATACCTATGCAAAAGATTACCAGGCTTTATATCCGATTGCCGCACGATGTGGTGTATTTGCAAAGACTGATATTCAGCCTTTAATAAATGAGGGCGCATCGAAACCGGATCTTGCCGCTTCCATTTTCCAGGCTGTCGTAAACCAGACAATCAGTGGTCTTGCCTGCGGAAAACCGATTCGCGGTAACGTTGCTTTTCTCGGCGGTCCGCTGCACTTTTTAACAGAATTAAAACAGGCATTCATCCGCACTCTTAATTTAACCGGGGATGCCATTATTGCACCGGAAAATTCCCATCTTTTTGCTGCAAGCGGAGCAGCCATGAACTCGGAGGGAAAAGGCGCCACAACAATCGGTGCTTTGTTAAAGAAGCTTTCCGGCGAAATTAAAATTGAATTTGAAGTGACTCGTATGGAGCCTCTTTTCAAAGATGAAACTGATTACAATGAATTTATCGAAAAACATAACGTACACAGCGTAAAGAAGGGAGATATCTCCACTTACGAAGGAAATGTATTTCTTGGCGTAGATGCCGGTTCAACAACAACTAAAGTAGCTCTTGTCGGCGAAGACGGTTCCCTTCTGTACTCATTCTATGATAATAATAACGGAAGCCCACTGAAGACGACAATTAAAGCAATTAAGGAAATTTATGAACTGCTCCCGGAAAGTGCCACAATTGTGCGTTCCTGTTCAACCGGATACGGCGAAGCACTGATTAAATCCGCTTTGATGTTAGATGAAGGTGAAGTTGAAACCGTTTCCCATTATTACGCTGCTTCTTTCTTTGACCCGGATGTTGATTGTATTCTGGACATCGGCGGTCAGGATATGAAATGTATTAAAATCAAAAATCACTCCGTAGACCAGGTACAGTTAAATGAAGCCTGCTCTTCCGGCTGTGGTTCTTTTATCGAGACGTTTGCACGCTCGTTGAATTATGAAGTAAAAGATTTTGCAAAACTGGCTCTGTTTGCCGAAAATCCAATTGATTTGGGTTCCCGCTGCACCGTATTTATGAATTCTAAAGTAAAACAGGCACAAAAAGAAGGAGCTACGGTCGCAGATATTTCTGCCGGACTTGCTATTTCCGTTATTAAAAATGCCCTGTTAAAGGTAATTAAATTAACAGACCCGAAAGATCTCGGTAAAAACGTAGTTGTTCAAGGTGGTACTTTCTATAACGATGCGGTATTACGAAGTTTTGAGCGTGTTTCCGGATGTCAGGCAATTCGCCCTGACATTGCCGGTATCATGGGTGCTTTCGGTGCCGCACTGATTGCCCGTGAGCATTACGAAGAGGGAGAAACTTCTTCCATGCTCTCTTTACAGGACATTATCGAGTTAAAATTTGAAAGTTCCATGACAAGATGTAAGGGATGTACCAATCATTGTCTCCTTACAATAAACCGCTTTACCGGTGGCCGTCAGTTTGTGTCCGGTAACCGATGTGAACGTGGTCTTGGCAAAGAAAAGACAAACCGTGACATTCCAAACCTTTACGCCTATAAAAATAAGCGTCTTTTTGACCACTATAAACCATTATCTGCGGACAAAGCATATCGCGGCAAGGTCGGAATTCCACGCGTATTAAATATGTATGAGAATTATCCATACTGGTTTACTTTCTTTACGGAACTTGGCTACGAAGTCGTTCTTTCACCGGCTTCCAACCGAAACATTTATTCACTTGGTATCGAATCGATTCCAAGCGAATCGGAATGTTATCCGGCAAAGTTAGCTCACGGACATATCTCATGGCTGTTAAACCAGGGCGTTTCGTACATTTTTTACCCTTGTGTTCCTTACGAGCGCAAAGAATTTGATGAAGCGGGCAACCACTACAACTGCCCAATTGTCACTTCTTATGGAGAAAATATCAAAAATAATGTAGAAGAATTGGCAGATGAATCGATTACCTACCAGAATCCATTCGTCTCCTTTGAAAGCGATAAAATTCTTGCCGATGAGTTAGTACGCTATCTCAGCAAAGAAAATAATATTGATGTCGGCGAGATTCGAAAAGCTGCCCACAAGGCATACGAAGAATTGCAAAAAACAAGAAATGATATCCGCTTAGAGGGCGAACGCGTATTAAAATGGATGGCAGATAACAACAAGCGTGGTATTGTGTTAGCCGGTCGTCCTTACCATATTGACCCGGAAATCAACCACGGTATTCCGGAATTGATTACATCTTACGATATTGCGGTATTATCTGAGGACAGCATTTCCCATTTAGGAAAAGTTGACCGGCCAACGATTGCGATGGATCAGTGGATGTATCATTCCAGACTTTATGCCGCTGCCAGTTTTGTACGCACCCAGAACAATCTGGATATGATTCAGCTTAACTCTTTTGGATGTGGACTTGACGCAGTAACAACCGACCAGGTCAATGATATTTTAACAAGTTCCAATAAAATATGTACGGTTCTTAAAATTGACGAGGTCAACAACTTAGGTGCCGCAAGAATTCGTATCCGTTCGCTTATTTCCGCTGTGAAAGACCGCGAACGCAAGGGAATTAAGTCATCTCCTCAAAATTCAGCCTATAAACGAGTTGAATTTACAAAAGAAATGCGTAAAAGTTACACGATTTTAGCACCACAAATGTCACCAATTCATTTTGACATTTTAATGCCGGCTCTTGCTGCCTGTGGTTATAATCTTGTCCAGCTTCCTACCGGCGTAGGCGAATTGGATTACGGCTTAAAATATGTAAATAATGATGCATGCTATCCGTCTCTTCTTGTAGTCGGACAGTTCATGAAAGCATTGTTATCCGGCGAGTACGATTTAAATAAAACTGCTTTAATCATTACCCAGACCGGTGGCGGATGCCGTGCAACGAACTATATCGGCTTTATCCGCCGTGCACTGAAAAAAGCAGGCATGGAACAAATTCCTGTTATTTCGTTAAGTGCCGGTGTGGAAACAAACTCCGGCTTTGACATCAATTACCGATTGTTAAAAGCCGCTATTCACAGCTTAATCTACGGTGATTTGTTTATGCGCGTCGTATACCGTACCCGCCCTTACGAGAAGGTACCGGGTTCCGTAAACGCTCTTCACGATAAATGGAAAAAAGTCTGTATTGAGGCTGTGAAAAAACCAAAGCAGTCGGAACTTAAGAAAAATATCAAACAAATCGTGAAGGAATTTGATGAAATAGAATTAGATGAAACAAAGAAAAAACCACGTGTTGGAATCGTTGGTGAGATTTTAGTTAAATATCTCCCTGCAGCCAACAATCATGTTGTTGAACTCTTGGAGGCTGAAGGTGCTGAAGCAGTCTGTCCGGATATGCTTGACTTCTTTATGTACAGTGCTTACGATAGTGAATTTAAGGCTGACCATCTTGGCTTTAAGAAAACCAGTAAGTGGCTTGGAAATGCTGCTATCTGGCTGTTAAATCAGTTCCGCAAGCCATACTGCAAAGCACTTGCTGAAAGCAAACGTTTTGAGGCACCACCTGAGATTCACGTACTGGCTAAATATGCAGAGCCTTTCGTATCTAACGGTAACCAGACCGGTGAAGGATGGTTTCTCACAGGTGAAATGATTGAATTGATTCACAGCAATGTGCCAAACATCGTTTGTACTCAGCCATTTGGCTGTCTGCCAAACCATGTCGTTGGTAAAGGTGTTATCAAACAGATTCGAAAGGCATTCCCAGATGCCAACATTGTAGCCGTTGACTATGATCCCGGCGCCAGCGAAGTAAACCAGTTAAATCGTATCAAACTGATGTTAGCAACAGCAAATGAGAATTTAAACAAATAAAAAGAATCACAATTTAGGAGTCTGCCAAAAGGCCGGCTCCTTTTTATTTGTAAGAAATAAGGAGTCTGCCTTAGCAAACTCCTTATTATATTTTGAATCATTTTGTAGATTCTTTTTCATTTACTTCTTAACTTAGTTCATTTTCTTTCTAAATACAATTACTCCGAAAATTGCTAATACAGACAATCCCATAACAATCATTGGGAACAAAAGATTTGTTGTATCTCCTGTTTCCGGTGCGGAATCAGATAATGGTACATCTTCATCCAACAAAGTAGTTGTTTTCTTACTGGTTGCTGATGCTTTTGGTGTATCCGGGTCTGTCAGCTCTTTACTTGCTCTCGGTGTGTCTTCATCAAAATCGAACAAGTTTGGAGTAGCTGTTGCTGTCACTTCCGGTGTCGGTGTTGCATCATCATCCGGAGTAGCCGTTGGTGTTACCTCCGGAGTAGCCGTTGGTGTTACTTCCGGTGTAGTTGTCGGTGTTACTTCCGGTGTAGCTGTCGGCGTTGCCGTTGGTGTTGGTGTCGGTGTTGCTGTCACTTTTGGTGTTGGTGTCGCTGTCACCTTCGGTGTTGGTGTCGCCGTTACTTTTGGTGTTGGTGTCGCCGTCACCTTCGGTGTCGGTGTTGCTGTCACTTTTGGTGTTGGTGTCGCCGTTACTTTTGGTGTCGGTGTCGCCGTTACCTTTGGTGTTGGTGTCGCCGTCACATTCGGTGTCGGTGTTGCTGTCACTTTTGGTGTTGGTGTCGCCGTTACCTTTGGTGTTGGTGTTGCCGTTACCTTTGGTGTTGGTGTCGCCGTTACCTTCGGTGTTGGTGTTGCCGTTACCTTTGGTGTTGGTGTTGCCGTTACCTTTGGTGTTGGTGTTGCTGTCACTTTTGGTGTCGGTGTCGCTGTCACTTTCGGCGTTGGTGTTGGTGTCACTTTTGGCGTTGGTGTCACTTTCGGGATTTTCTTTGAAATCATATGCCATTCGCCAGAATTGCTGACAACAGTATCACATACCAGCCATCCTTCGGATGTAGTACTCAAATTCACAAAAGCTTTTGGCGCAATTATCGTAGCTCTCATACCATCTGAGTTCAAATTCAAATTCGTCACATAAGGCATATTCCACACAACAGACTCTGCCATTTCCTCGTGTGTTTTACTTCCATTTTTTACAGTAATCTTATATTCCGGAATGCGAACATCATCTTTCAATGATACATTAAATACTAAGGACTGATTTGCTCGCAATGTGACCTTAACACCACCATTCTGAATTTTCCCTGCAGTGATATTTTCAACCATAGCATCCGCATCCACATATACAACTTCTTCATCAATTCCTGTAATGTCTACATGATAATTGTTCATGTCCTTAACATCTTTTGGTGTTGTGTAATCTGCCTTTTTCACAACAGACTCTGCATAGTTTGAAACAGATGCAAGCATTGCTTTAACTTCATCTTTCACACTTTCCTTTACTACTACATAAGGCGTCCCACGGAATTTCGTCTCTCCTACAACTTCTCCAATCCGAACCTCTCCGGAAGCATTTGCTTTGCTCTCAGAAATCGTGTTTCCGTTCCAATGACCATTCCCCTGGTACTTACCTACGGCAAAGTTTGTCTCCATATCTGCTGTCTGATTCAGATAATTACAAACAATTCCGTACTCAATGCAATCTCCCAAAAAAGGCTGATTATTTGACGCAAATGAAATTCCGCCAATTACCCCGATTGCAATTGCGATTGACGCCACAGCAACTGCTGCTTTTGCCCAAAAACTTCGCTTTAATCTCCTCATCATATTCCTCCAGTCTTTTAATCCTTTTAGTTTAATTTGTTACAAGATTAGTATAATTCTATACTTATCATTAGTGTAACATAAACCTATCACATATATCAAGAAGTTTTTTTCATTTTTTTACATTTTTTTAATAATATGAAAATTTCAAATCAGGAAACACTAGGAAGGCCGTTTTGCTATGAAAACATTTACTGATATCCATATAAAATAAGTCATATTTCACTATATGAAATAAGACTCATCCAGTTGAGTCTTATTCAAAATTCATTTTCTATTTTTTCAGGAATCTCCCACTGAATTGGAGCTTCTCCATTCTTTATCAAAAAATCATTTGTCTGGCTAAAAGGTTTACTGCCAAAGAATCCTCGGTATGCCGACAAAGGGCTTGGATGAGGTGCTTTCAGCACAAGGTGCTTCGGATTTGTCAACATTTTCGCCTTTTCCTGTGCCGGCTTTCCCCATAAAATGAATACAATTGGTCTATCCTGCGTATTTAATTTAGCAATTGCCGCATCTGTAAACTCTTCCCAGCCGACACCACGGTGTGACATCGGCTTGTGTGCCTGAACCGTAAGCACCGTATTCAAAAGTAGAACACCTTGTTTTGCCCACGAAGTCAGACAACCGTGGCTTGGAATTTTGCAGCCTAAATCATCATGCAGTTCTTTGTAAATATTTTCAAGAGACGGTGGAATTGCCACCTGTGGTTTCACCGAAAAACAAAGCCCATGCGCCTGTCCTTCATTATGGTAAGGGTCCTGTCCCAAAATCACAACCTTAACCTTCTCAAGTGGCGTAAGATGAAAGGCTGTAAAAATTTCATCTGCCTTTGGATATACAATTGTCTCACTATATTGTTTCCGAATAAAAAAGAATAAGTTTTTATAATATTCTTTGGAAAATTCTTCGTGCAATGCACGCTCCCACTCACCTGTCAAAGCACTCATAACAACCTCCCTCTTTTATAACCGTACACTGATTCCCCGCTCTTGCAGGTATTTTTTCAATTCAACGATTTCAAGTTCTTTAAAGTGAAATAGCGAAGCTGCCAAAACTGCATCCGCTTTTCCTTCCGTAAGTTCCGCCTATTTTAGCAGCTTTTACAGAGAAATATC
>OHAE01001035.1_pt1 | contig 22697 bp, 19 predicted proteins | sample 1577061 | NCBI WGS metagenome assembly OHAE01 (sample SAMEA3541535, study PRJEB24748) | human gut metagenome | biome: human gut; feature: human-associated habitat; material: faeces | place: China | collected 2012
TTGTGCCGCTCCCTGTGCCGAAAACAGTCTAAGAGTATTATAAACCGTTGTCTTCGAAAGTGTTGGCATAGAGGGAGATAATGCAGTGTATATTTCATCAGCCGACGGATGTGTCCTATGTTCCATCAAATAGTTCATGATAGCAATACGCTGCATGGACGGTTTGATGTTATGCTCTAATAATCGGTTGTATGATTCCATCTTCTTCCTCTTTTACAAAATTGTATTCATTACAATTTTAAATCTGATGCAAAGATAAAGAGTTCTTTTATTTTCGCAAACAAAATACGGATATTTTTTTGATAAAATAGAAAAACGGCATACAAAATGACTTTTGCATGCCGTTTCTTATGACAATAATATGTACGTATTAAACTCCTTTGGGGTTTTCACCATATTGGTTGCTGCCCGGCTGTCCATCTTGGATAGTCAGGAAGAGATACCAAAGGCTACCGATTACCGGCACAAAAGTGATAAACAACCACCATCCACTTTTACCGATATCGTGCATACGACGCACGCTAACAGCAATCATAGGCAGGAGCATAGCCAGATAATAAAGCCCTACAAATACACAAACTGTACCTAAAATGCCATCAATAATACCTGCAACAATAGCGAAAATAGCCATAAACAAGACAAACATCCAGTATTCACGTCTTCTGGCTCTTCCGTCAAAGTCTTTCCACTTCTTCAAAACATCAATGTACTCTTTCATTTTTCTAATTCTTTTAATAGTTAATAATTGTTGGTATTTTGTGTTTATTTCAATAAACCGCTGCAAATATAATAACTATTATTTGTATTTTTTATATTTTCTGCGTTTATTTTTAGCAAAAAATAAAAGGGGAAGATTGTTTCTTCCCCTATAGTACAATGTAAAAGCCCTGTATAAGCCAATCTACAATCCTCTGTTCCGTAACAAAGGTTCTATACCCGGTTCCTTTCCGCGAAAGTTCTTATACATATTCATAGCATCGTCAATTCCTCCCGGAGTGAGAATATAGCGACGGAATCTGGATGCTACTTCCTGATTAAAAAGATCTCCAGTCTCCCTATAGGCTTCAAAAGCATCACTATCAAGCACTTCAGCCCAAATATAGCTATAATAACCAGCCGTATATCCACTATTCATAATATGGTTAAAATAAGTAGTACGATAACGGGGAGGTATCTGATTCGGCAACCCTCGTTCTTTAAGTACAGTTGTTTCAAATTTAACGATATCCATATCTCCGGGAATTTCTTTGAGCACATGATAATCCATATCAAGCAAAGAAGCAGCAAGATATTCGGTCGTAGCAAATCCTTGTCCATACTTGCCACTCTTATCAAGTTTTTCAATCAAAGCAGAAGGAATCACCTCACCGGTCTGGTAATGTTTTGCATATACCTTCAGTACTTCCGGCTCAAATACCCAATGTTCCATAACTTGGGACGGTAGCTCTACAAAATCGCGCGGCACTCCGGATACTCCATAAAAACGTACATCTTTAAACAAATTGTGCAATGCATGCCCAAACTCGTGGAATAAAGTGCTGGCTTCATCTGCACTGAGCAAAGCAGGCTGACCCGAAGAGGGTTTGGTGAAGTTGCACACAATTGTTACTACCGGTGCCAAACGTTTGCCGTCACGATAGGTTTGAGAGCGGTAAGTCCCGCACCATGCACCTGCTCGCTTGCTTGAACGGGGAAAGAAATCCATATAAAGCACCCCCAGATGACTACCGTCCTTATCTTTGCACTCGAAAGCCTGTGCTTCTTCATGCGGTTTTGGTATGTCATTTATTTCGGAAAAAGTGATACCATAAAGTTTATTAGCCACATAGAAGGCGCCGTCACGAACATTATTCAATTCAAGATAGGGACGTATTTCATTTTCGTCCAGACTGAACTTTGCTTTCTTTGCTTTCTCAAAATAGTAGCGCCAGTCCCATCCTTCAGGGGTGAAGTTAGCTCCTTCTTTTTTAATTTCAGCCTGAATGTCAGCTAACTCTTCCTTAGCTTTCGCAACTGCAGGAGTCCAGATCTGATTCAGTAAACGATACACATTCTCCTCGTTCTTCGCCATACGGTCTTCCAAAACATAAGAAGCATAATCGGCATATCCCATCAGTTTAGCTTTCTCCAGACGTAAAGTAACCAATTTCTTCACAATTTCATTATTGTCTGTCTCGTTACCATTATTGCCACGATTGATGTATCCCTTAAATATCTTTTCACGCAACTCACGATTATCCGCATATTGCAAAAAAGGCATCACACTCGGATTGTGTAAAGTAAAAAGCCACTCTCCTTCCAGCCCCTCTGACTTAGCTGCTTCGGCTGCAGATGCCACGAGACTTTCCGGCAATCCGGCAAGGTCCTCTTCCTTATCTATAACCAACCGGAAAGCATTGGTTTCTTTCAGCAGATTCTGCCCAAAAGTCAACTGCAACATTGAAATCTCGCTATTCAACTGGCGCAACTTTGCCTGGTCAACAGAATCGAGATTAGCACCTCCACGAACAAATTTCTTGTAAGTCTCTTCCAGTAATTTATTCTGTTCTTTATCTAAACCCAATTGCTCGCGTCGTTCATAAACCTCTTTCACACGAGCAAACAGAGCAGGGTTCAGACTAATATCATCACGGTGTGCCGAAAGCAATGGGGTAAGCTCTTTGTTTAGGGCCTGCATTTCATCGTTCGTATTACAACTGTTCAACCCATAAAATACTGTATTCACCTTATTTAATAACTCTCCACTCTGATCGAATGCAGCAATAGTATTATCAAAATCCGGAACCGAACGTTGATTTACAATAGCATCGATTTCTTTTTTCTGCTCTTCCATCCCTTTCAGGAAAGCCTCTTTGTAATGCTCTACTTTGATCAGGTCGAACGGTGGAACACCAAAAGGAGTTGAATACTCAGCCAGAAAAGGGTTTCCGGCATCGGTGGCTGCTTTCTGTGCACTTGTGCCGCAAGCAGTCATCACGGCAGCCATTCCGGCAGCCATAAGCATCTTCTTCATGTTTTTGTGCGATTTAATATTATAATGTATCAATTCAAATTTGACAAAAATACAAAGATTCGATTAAAATGCCTACTTTTGCCAGTAGAAATGATAAACCCTGATAGAAAATGAACTACGGATTCGTAAAAGTTGCGGCGGCTGTTCCCCGCGTAAAGGTTGCAGATTGCAAATTTAATTCAGAAAGACTGGAGGGTCTTATTGCCATTGCCGAAGGCAAAGGGGTGCAGATCCTTACTTTTCCCGAAATGTGTATTACCGGATATACCTGCGGAGATTTGTTCGCCCAGCAACTTCTGCTTGAACAAGCAGAAATGGCGTTAATGCAGATTCTGAACAATACCCGCCAGTTGGACATCATTTCTATATTGGGTATGCCGGTAGTAGTCAATTCCACGATTATCAATGCCGCAGTCGCTATCCAGAAAGGCAAAATACTGGGAGTAGTACCTAAAACCTATCTACCTAATTATAAAGAGTTTTATGAACAGCGTTGGTTTACATCTGCTTTGCAGGTCTCGGAAACCAGCGTACGTTTGTGTGGACAAATTGTTCCGATGGGCAACAACCTGTTGTTTGAAACAGCAGAAACAACTTTTGGAATAGAAATATGCGAAGACCTTTGGTCTACGGTTCCTCCAAGTTCTTCACTGGCGCTGCAAGGGGCTGAAATCATTTTTAATCTTTCTGCCGACGATGAAGGGATCGGCAAGCATAGCTATCTTTGTTCTCTGATCAGCCAGCAATCCGCACGGTGCCTCTCCGGTTATGTTTTTTCATCCAGTGGTTTCGGCGAATCAACGACGGATGTGGTTTTTGCAGGAAACGGACTCATATACGAAAACGGTGGCCTGCTTGCACGAAGTGAACGGTTCTGCCTGGAAGAGCAATTAGTTATCAGCGAAATAGATGTAGAATGTATCCGTGCCGAACGCCGTATTAATACAACTTTTGCTGCCAACAAAGCCAATTGCCCAGGTAAAGAAGCAATCAGAGTCTCTACGGAATATACCAACAGTAAAGACCTGGATCTTACCCGTACATTCAACCCACACCCTTTTGTTCCACAAGGAGCTGAACTCAACAATCGTTGCGAAGAAATCTTCTCCATACAGGTCGCCGGACTGGCACAACGCTTAGTACATACAGGAGCCAAAACAGCTGTAGTGGGAATTTCCGGAGGGCTCGACTCTACACTGGCATTATTAGTATGCGTCAAAACATTCGACAAGCTGGGATTATCCCGTAAAGACATTTTAGGTATAACCATGCCGGGATTCGGAACGACCGACCGCACTTATCATAACGCCATCGCTTTGATGAACTCGTTAGGGATTTCGATTCGCGAAATCAGTATTAGGGAAGCATGTATCCAGCACTTCAAGGACATCGGACATGACCTCAACGTACATGATGTAACATACGAAAACTCACAAGCGCGCGAACGCACGCAAATCCTGATGGATGTAGCCAACCAAATCTGTGGATTAGTAATCGGGACGGGTGACCTCTCTGAACTTGCATTGGGATGGGCCACATACAACGGTGACCACATGTCGATGTATGGCGTCAATGCAAGCATACCCAAGACACTGGTACAACATCTTGTACAATGGGTAGCTGAAAATGAAGTCGACGGGGAATCTAAAATAACCCTGCTGGACATTGTAGACACTCCTATCAGTCCTGAACTGATACCGGCAGATGAGAATGGAGAAATCAAACAAAAAACGGAAGATCTGGTAGGTCCTTATGAACTCCACGACTTTTTCCTGTACTATTTTCTGCGATTCGGCTTCCGCCCGTCGAAAATATACTTTCTGGCACAAACCGTATTCAACGGAATATACGATGCTGAAACCATAAAAAAATGGCTGCAAACCTTTTTCCGCCGGTTCTTCAATCAACAATTCAAACGTTCGTGTCTGCCCGATGGTCCAAAGGTAGGAAGTGTCTCCATCAGTCCGAGAGGTGACTGGCGTATGCCAAGCGATGCCAGTTCGGCTGCATGGCTGAAAGAAGTATCCGAATTGTAACAATGACGATACCTCTTTTTAATATGATGTCGCGACCTTTGCAACGTCATATTAAAAAGAGGTAAAGTTATGAAAAGACAATTTATTTTAGCATTTGTACTATTTGTATCCAGTATTGCCCTGAACGCTGCAAATTCAGTGCCGGATGATGACAAATCCGACAACAAGAATAAAGCGGAAGTAAGCTCAGTCGTAAAAACAACATGGGAGTTCTATTCTGCCATTAAACAGCCATCGGCAGAAGCACTGGCCAATGTAACTAATTACAAATTCGGACAAGAAGCCGGTTATCTCTATAACCAGTTCATGAATATCTATGTGGTAAGGGAAGAAGTAGTTCCGGGTGATCCTACCCGTCGTACCGTCATTCGGAAACCTACTATCTACAATGCCGTACGTTCTATCGAAAAACAACTGAACAGAGAACTCAAAAGTAACAAAATGGGGCAGGAACAAGTAACTGCCGAATTTACAAATGTACTCAAAATAGCCATCTCTGCTTTCGACTCTGAAACCGAATCATTCGAAGACGCTTTACAACAAAATCGCAAAAATGCAGCCGCCCTTCTTTCCGTTTTCCAAAACGTAAAACTAACCGATATTTAAACTTTTTCAATAGGTAAACTTATACTTGTAGCAAGCCTCGGACAATGGTAAATCTCTTGTCCCGGCATCTGCTATGCCCAAACACTAAATTAGTACATAACTTATGAACAGTAAATTTTATCTGTTTCTTTGTTGTATGTTTTTGTGCACATCACTTGCTTTTGCACAGACAATCAAAGTAACAGGAACAGTAACAGACAAAATGGGACCGGTAATCGGTGCCACAATCATGGTAAAAAACTCAACGAACGGTACGGTCACCGACATAGACGGACGTTACCGTCTCGAGGCCTCCATAGGTGATATCCTGACTTTCTCTTTCGTCGGATACAATACGGTAGAAAAAGAAGTGAAAAGCAATAATCCTATGATCAACGTTGAACTGACAGACGATGTACAGGCTATAGATGAAGTAGTAGTAACTGCTATCGGTATCAAACAACAAAAGAAAAAGATCGGTTACACCACCCAGCAAATCAATAGTGACGTATTGAATGCAACTCCCAGCCTGAATGTCGGTTCTGCACTTTCCGGGCAAGTAGCCGGCTTATTGGTAGCCAATCCGACCGGTATTTTTCAGGCACCAAGTTTCAAATTACGCGGTAATACTCCTTTGATTGTATTAGACGGTGTTCCGGTAGAAACGGACTTTTTCGATATATCGAGTGAAAACATCGAAAGTGTCAACGTGTTGAAAGGTACAGCAGCTTCGGCGTTATATGGTTCACGCGGAAAAAACGGAGCTATCTTAATTACCAGCAAAACAGCCAAGAAAGAAGGGTTGGAAATCAACTTTTCCACCAACAATATGATTACTGCCGGTTTTGCCGTATTACCCGAAACACAGCATCAATATGGTAGTGGTTCGAACGGCAAATACGAATTTTGGGACGGTGCCGACGGTGGTATCTCAGATGGTGATATGACATGGGGTCCCAAACTAAACGTCGGGACCAAAGTAGCCCAATGGAATAGCCCCATCCGAGACAAAGTGACCGGGAAAGAAATTTCTTGGTGGGGAGATGTGAAAGGGACTCAATATGATGACAAATCACGCTATGAACGAGTTCCTATCGACTGGGTATCTCATGATAACCTGAAAGACTTCCTGCAAACAGGATTAGTAACCAACAACAACATCTCTATCGCCTATAAAGGAGAGAAAGCACGCTACTTTGTAACCGGACAGTATGCTTATCAAAAAGGACAGGTACCCTCTACACAAATGCACAGCGGAGGGGTCAACTTCAACTCCACTTTCGATCTTGCTCAAAACCTGCAACTTGACGCCAATCTGGCGTATAACAAGGTGGTTTCTCCAAGCTATCCACGCTATGGATACGGACCTAAAAACCATATGTACACCATTGTTGTATGGATGGGAGACGATGTGAACGGTAAAGAACTCCGTAAACATAAATATGTTCCGGGACAGGAGGGATATCGCCAGGCCAGCTATAACTACGCATGGTACAACAACCCTTATTTTGCCGCCGAAGAGCTTCAGCAGTCGGAAAACCGTGATGTAGTGAACGGTCAGCTACGTCTCAATTATCAACTCCTGCCCAACCTGAACATTCAGGGACGCGCAGCCTTACGTCAGAAGACAATTCTACAGGAAATGAAAGTTCCCAAAACTTACATGAACTATGGTGACTCACGTGAAGGCGACTACAAAGTCTGGAATGACCACCAGACCAATGTGGATGCTGATGTACTGGCTACCTATACACAAGATCTTACTCCCGATATTCTTTTTACACTGAATGCGGGTAGCTCTGTATTTTACCGAAATTACCGTCAAGAGTACCAGTCTACCGACGGTTTGATCGTTCCTTTCGTATACAGTATCAAAAACACCCAAGGACCATCCATTACCGATGCCAACCGGAACGAGAAATCCATCCGCAGTATTTATGGCTCTGTCAACCTCGACCTTTATAAATATGCTTACCTGACCCTGACGGGACGTAATGACTGGTCATCCACTCTCGCAAAAGGCAGCAATTCTTACTTTTATCCTTCCGTAGCAATCAGTACAATGGTGTCTGAATATGTCAAACTACCTACATTCATGGATTATCTTAAAATGTATGGCTCATGGGCAGTCGTTTCTACCGACTTGTCTCCATACCAGATTATATCTACCTACACTAAAGATACCAACTATGGTTCAAACCCGTCTATCTCCTATCCCTCGTCTCTGGTGAACTATTACATCAAACCCCAGAAAACGACCTCTTGGGAAGCAGGTTTATCAACTTCTTTTTTCCGGAACCGTCTCTCCTTCGACCTGACATATTATCACACGATTGACGAGAACCAGATCATCGACCTGAACATATCGAATGCTTCGGGTTTCACCAGCCGTAAAGTGAACGGTAATCAATATACCACTAACGGATGGGAAATCATGGCAAACGTACAGGCAATCCAAAATAGAGATTTCCAATGGGAATTTGCCCTGAACTGGAGCAAAAGCATAAAGAAGCTGACAGAAATATATGGTGGACAAAAAAAATTCGGTGACTTGAAAGTAGGCGACCGTGCCGACGCATTCTACGGTTCACAATGGCAAAAAAGTGCTGATGGAGAACTGATTCTCGATGAAAATGGCATGCCGACCAAAGACGCCTACAAGCAATATCTGGGACATCTGGACCCCAACTTCCGTATGGGTATGCAGAATACGTTCCGTTATAAAGACTTCACCCTGTCTGTCGATCTGGATGGTGCGTACAAAGGAGTCATCTATTCCGTACTGAGCGAAAAGTTATGGTGGGGTGGTAAACATCCGGAGTCTGTTGAATACAGAGATGCACAATACGCAGCCGGACATCCGGTATATGTGCCCAACGGTGTAGTGGTAACCGGAGGTGAACTGAAACGTGACATTGACGGAAATGTCATCTCGGATACCCGTACATACAGACGTAATACAACAGCCGTCGATTGGCAGCAATGGTGTCAGAATTACCCTTATCAGGCTTATGTGTCATCCAAAGAGAATGCGAAGTTTGCCAATGTATTCGACCGTAGTTACATTAAATTGCGCCGAGTAGCCCTGACCTACAACTTCACTAAATTACTTTCAAAACAAAGTCCCGTGAAAGGACTGACTGCCACAATCTTCGGCAACAATCTTGCTGTATGGAAGAAAGTTCCTTTCGTCGATCCTGACTATACGGGAGACAGCAATGACGGAGGGGCCAACGATCCTACTGCACGCTATATCGGTATGGGAGTCAACATAAAATTCTAAACATGTTATGAAACCAATAAGAATTTATAAAATGAAAAAGATATTATTATTTATGGCATCCATATGGATGTGCGTATCCTGCGGAAACCTGGAAAAGATGAATATAGATCCGGACAACGCCACTCAAACCCATCCCAAACTTTTGCTGACACAAATCAGTATGAATGCATTCAAAAGAGGAACCGACGGAATGTATGCTACTAAAAAAGTGATTCAGACTGACGGAGAAAGTGCCGACCAATACTACAAATGGACACGGGGAAGCTTTGGCTACTACAATAACCTGAGAAATGTACAAAAAATGGGTGAAGAAGCCGAACGTGTGAACGCTCCGGTATATACGGCGCTTACCAAATTCTTCCGTGCCTATTACTTCTACGAACTGACCTTACGCTTTGGGGACATTCCTTACCGCCAAGCCTTAAAAGGAGAAAAAGAAGAGATCTATACTCCTGAATACGATACTCAGGAAGATGTTTTCACGGGCATCCTTCAAGAACTGAAAGAGGCAGATGAAATACTGGCAAATGACGCCTCTGTAATTGATGGTGATATTATTTACAATGGTAATGGCAATCAATGGAGAAAGCTGATCAACTCTTTCCGGTTGAAAGTACTGATGACTCTTTCGAACCATACGACTGTGGGGAATCTTAATATTGCCTCCGAATTCAAGGCCATTGCAACAGGCAGCCCACTAATGGAAAGCCTGACCGACAACGGGCAGCTGGTTTATCTGGATCAACAAGGGAATCGATACCCTCAGTTTAACGCACAATGGTCCGGCTATTACATGGATGATACTTTTATCCAACGAATGCGTGAACGTCGGGATCCACGGCTTTTTATCTTCAGCGCACAAACCAATAAAGGAAAGACTGAAGGAAAGGCCATCGACGATTTCAGCTCTTACGAAGGAGGTGACCCGGCAGCTCCTTACAGTGATGCTATCATTAAAGTAAGTGAAGGAACCATATCACCTATCAATGACCGTTTCCGCACAGACCCTATTGTAGAACCAACCATGTTAATGGGGTATGCAGAACTGCAACAGATTCTCGCCGAAGCTGTCGTACGAGGATGGATCAATGGCAATGCGCAAACATATTATGAGAATGGTATCCGTGCCTCTTTCTCCTTTTATGAAACACATGCCAAAGCCTACGCCTCTTATCTCAATGCCGATGCGGTCAACCGATACTTACAGGAACCTTTGGTCGCCTTCGACAAAGCTGCCAACGTAGACGAACAGATAGAGCGCATCATTATGCAAAAGTACCTTGTAACCTTCTATCAAGGCAACTGGGATTCTTTCTACGAACAATTGCGCACCGGTTACCCGGACTTCCGCCGGCCTGCCGGAACAGAGATCCCTAAACGTTGGATGTATCCGCAAGGTGAGTACGACAATAACGGAGCTAACGTAGAAGCGGCCATCATGCGGCAGTTTGGTACAGGAAATGATAAAATCAATCAAACCACCTGGTGGCAAAAAAAAGACTAACCCAAATTCAAAAAAGTTATAACGATGAAAAAAATAATTCTAAGCAGTGCACTGCTACTGGCAAGCTTATGCGGACAGGCACAACAGGCTCCAGAAAAAATAAACTTCAATAAGAACGGAGAATTCAAGATTGCACAGTTTACCGATATGCACCTGGGACATGACCAGGAAAAAAACATGATTGTAGCAGACATGATAAAAGAAGTACTTGACTCTGAAAAGCCGGATCTTGTGGTTTTCACAGGAGACATTACCACGATGGACGAGGTCAGCCAGGCATGGGAAGCCATAGCCGGCGAACTCGCCACTCGCCAGCTCCCCTGGACTGCCGTCTTGGGTAACCACGATGATGAATATGCAGTAAAACGGGATGAGATTATACGTATCATCCAGCAACAACCTTATTGTATGATAAAAAACATCGCTGAAGGTATTAAGGGAGAAGGTAATCACATTATCCCAATCTATGGTTCGGCAGATAACAAAAAAGTAGCTGCACTGCTCTACTGTCTGGACACGAATGCCTACTCAAAACTCAAAACAGTGAAAGGATACGATTGGATCGGACAATCACAAATCAACTGGTATACCCGTGAAAGCCAAAAATATACCGAGCAGAACGGAGGACAACCTCTGCCCGCATTAGCTTTCCTCCATATTCCATTGCCGGAATATACTCAGGCATGGGAGTCATTTGATACCAAACGATACGGCGACCGCAACGAGAAAGAATGCAGCCCAAACATAAATAGCGGAATGTTTACCCAAATGCTGGAATGCGGTGATGTGATGGGAATTTTTGCCGGTCATGACCATGTGAACGACTACATCGCTACACTTTACAATATCGCTTTGGGGTACGGACGCGCTTCGGGCGGTAAAAACACTTATGGTGACAAAACACCCGGCAGCCGTATGATCGTTCTTAAAGAAGGTAAACGGGAATTCGACACTTGGCTTCGTGAGAAAGAAAATACGGAAAAGCTAAATGTCTGCACCTATCCGGACTCGTTCGTGAAAAAGAAATAGAGATCCTTCTTTTTCAGCTTACACAAAACGTTCTATAAGGAAAGTTACAGAGTTATTCATAAATCCCCCTTTTATAATAAACGTGCATTTATTACAAAAGGGGGATTTATAATTAAAAAAGCAAAGATAATCCTTGATTCTTTACAGTACCCCTTTACTGGATGGCAATTCAAAATGATAAATATCCCGTTTCAATGCCATTTTCAGTGCACGGGCCAAAGCTTTGAAAATACCTTCTATCTTATGATGTTCATTCTGTCCCTCGGCTTTGACATTCAAATTCATCTTGGCAGCATCGCTCAACGACTTAAAAAAGTGTAGAAACATCTCAGTGGGCATCTCTCCTATTTTTTCACGTTTGAATTCGGCATCCCATACTAACCAAGGACGACCTCCGAAATCAAGGCATACCTGGCAAAGGCAATCATCCATGGGTAAAGCATAGCCATAACGTTCAATTCCACGTTTACTGCCCAGCGCCTGATAAATACAATCGCCCAAAGCTATGGCCGTATCCTCTATGGTATGATGCTCGTCTACCTCCAGATCACCCTTCACCCGAATGCTCAGATCCATGCCGGAGTGCTTACCGATCTGCTCAAGCATGTGGTCGAAAAAGCCCAATCCGGTAGAAATTTCACAGGCACCATTACCATCCAAGTTGAGAGCTACCCAAATATCCGTTTCCTTTGTCGTACGATGCACTTCTGCTTTTCGTTCTCCTGCAAAAAGAAATTCAGTTATCCGGTCCCAGTCTGTAGTAGCAAGGACACAGTAGGATTCTAATCCCTTTTCTTTCAATAAGTCAGTGTTCTCCTGAAGATAGATAGCACGGCAACCTAAATTTTTGGCAAGTTCGACATCTGTCGGACGGTCACCTATGACAAAACTGCCTTCCAGATCATATTCCGGATTAGAAATGTATTTAGTCAGCATACCGGTACGCGGCTTCCTCGTAGGTGCATGATCTGCCGGCATACTACGGTCTATCAATATATCATCGAACGTAATACCTTCTCCCTCTAAAGTTTTCAGCATCAGATTGTGGGCCGGCCAGAATGTCTCCTCCGGAAAAGAAGAAGTACCCAGTCCATCCTGGTTGGTCACCATAACAAATTCAAAGTCGAGTTTACTATGGATAAATCCCAGATTACGAAAGACTTTAGGATAAAACTCAAGCTTCTCCAAAGAATCGAGTTGATAGTCGATGGGAGGTTCGATGACAAGAGTGCCATCACGGTCTATAAACAGTACTTTTTTTTTCATTTTTCCTATTGATATTTTTTCAGTGCTCCAATCAGTCTGGCATTCTCAGCCCGTGTACCTACAGTTACACGAAGACAATTACCACACAATGAAATGGAATTTCTGTTACGTACAATAATTCCCTCTCCCACCAGGTAGTTATAAATCTTCACCGCATCGGTTACACGCGCCAGGAAAAAATTCGCATTCGACGGAAACACCTGTAACACGCAAGGCAGCTCAATAAAAGCTTCTTCCAGATATCCCCTCTCCTCTTTCAACGTTTTTACCCAACGTTCTATCTCGTAATATTTGTGAAGCATCTCTATAGCTTGCTGCTGGGTCAACTGATTCACATTATACGGATATTTAATTTTGTTCAGGATTGCGATAATCCCTTCGGAAGCAAAGGCCATTCCCAAACGAATGGCTGCGCACCCAAATGCCTTGGAAAAGGTCTGTAAAACAACCAGATTCGGATATTTATCCAACTCGGATAAGAATGACGGTTGGTCAGAGAAGTCATTGTAAGCTTCATCCAAAATAACCAATCCTTCGAATCCGCCAATGACCTTTACTATCTCAGAACGAAGCAGATCGTTTCCCGTGGGATTATTAGGAGAACAAATAAAAATCATCTTTGTCCGTTCATCCGCCGACGCCAACAACTCTTCAGCCGAAAACTGGAAATCATCGTGGAGTAACACTTTGCGATATTCCACATCATTGACATCGGCACAAACCTGATACATGCCGTATGTAGGATCAATGGCTACTACGTTATCTTCACCCGGTTCACAGAAAGCACGGAATACCAGGTCGATAGCTTCATCACTGCCATTCCCGAGAAATATATGGGCGGGAGGTACTTTTTTGATTTTAGATAACTCCGATTTCAGATCCCGCTGCATCGGATCGGGATAACGATTGTGCGGTAAGTTATAGGGATTCTCGTTAGCATCCAAAAAGACGGATGCAGCCGCTCCGTTATATTCGTCACGAGCCGAAGAATAAGGTTTTAGCCTCCAGATATTCGACCGGGTTAATTCTTGCAATGTTCTCATTTTCTTATCTCCTTTAATCTAACGGTTACTGCATTTTTGTGTGCATCCAAATGTTCATTTGCAGCCATTACTTCGATAGCCGGACCAATAGCAGCCATTCCATCAGGAAGTATCTCCTGAAAGGTAATTTTACGGATGAAACTGTCGAGACTTACCCCACTATAAGCTTTGGCATAACCATTCGTTGGCAGGGTATGATTAGTTCCCGAAGCATAATCACCTGCACTTTCGGGAGAGAAGGCTCCCAAGAATACAGAACCGGCATTAATGATCCGTCCGGATACTTCCATGTAATTCTTAGTCTCAATAATCAGATGTTCTGGCGCATAAGCATTAGTCAATTCCAGCGCCTCATCCATATCCTTCACTAATATCAACTTACTATTGGCCAAAGATTTCTCGGCAATGTCGCGGCGGTTCAGATAGCCCAACTGTCGCTCAACTTCATATACGACTTCCGTTTGCAATTTTTCAGACGTCGTAATCAACACAGCCTGACTATCCACTCCATGTTCCGCCTGAGACAGAAGATCAGCGGCAACAAACACTGGATTAGCAGATTCGTCAGCCAGCACTTCTACTTCTGAAGGTCCGGCCGGCATATCAATGGCTACATCCCTCAAGCTAACAAGTTGTTTGGCTGCTGTAACATACTGGTTTCCCGGACCAAATATCTTATAAACCTTAGGAATACTCTCTGTTCCGTATGCCATAGAAGCAATGGCCTGTACTCCACCCACCTTAAATATTTTGCTGACTCCGGCCAAATGGGCAGCAAAAAGGATTGCCGGATGCACTTTCCCATTTTTGTCAGGTGGTGTGCAAAGTACAATCTCTTTGCAGCCGGCAATCTTGGCAGGAATTGCAAGCATAAGCACGGTAGAGAATAAAGGGGCCGTTCCTCCGGGGATATATAAGCCGACCTTTTCAATGGCTACTGCCTTCTGCCAACAAGTAACCCCTTCCATAGTATCTACCTTTTTCCCCTCAAAACGCTGTGCAGCATGGAAAGCCTCAATATTGCGTTTAGCCAGATAAATGGCAGCTTTCAATTCTATAGGAACCTCTTTTTCAGCTTCTTCAATCTCTTCGAGTGTAACGGCCAGTGAAGTGAGTTCGGCTTTATCAAACATAGCTTCATACTCCATCACCGTCCGGTCCCCACCAACTCTTACACGATTAATAATATCACGTACAGTATCAAAAAGGCTTTCTGTGTTGAGTACGGGCCGCTTCAGAATTTCATCCCACTGCGATCTATCGGGGTATTTAATCAGTTTCATTATTTTTTTAATTAAAAGTTCAACAAACAGACTCGCTTAAATAATCATCTTTTCAATAGGCAATACTAAAATTCCCTCCGCTCCCAGTGCTTTCAGTTTGCCTATAATCTCCCAAAATCGTTTTTCATCAAGTACTGTATGCACAGAGCACCAGCCTTCCTGTGCCAATGGCATTACGGTAGGACTCTTCATCCCCGGCAATACGGCAATAATATCATCCAACTTATCTTTAGGTGCATTCATCAATACATATTTTTTATCTTCGGCTGTTTTCACGGCATCCATACGGAAAAGCAATTCGTCCAATACCTCTTTCTTCTCTTTACTCATATTCTTATTGCCTATCAGCAGAGCTTCCGACTTCATCACGACCTCCACTTCTTTCAGACGATTGCTGACCAACGTAGAACCGGAACTGACAATATCAAAAATGGCATCCGCCAGTCCGATGCCTGGAGCAACCTCTACAGATCCGGTAATGACATGAACCTCGGCTTTAACTCCATTACTTTTCATGAAATTATCCAGAATTCCCGGATATGAAGTAGCAATTTTCTTTCCATTAAACCAACTTAGACCGGGATATTCAATATCTTTGGGCATAGCCAGAGATAAACGACATTTGCTGAATCCAAGACGCTTAATAATTTCTGCGTCTTCTTGTTTTTCTACGAATTCATTTTCTCCCACTATACCAAGATCAGCAACTCCCGTAGCCACAGATTGTGGAATATCGTCATCACGGAGGAAAAGCACCTCAATTGGAAAATTAGACGACTGTACGAGTAAAGTACGTTTAGTTGTGCTCAGTTTGATGTCTGATTCTTCAAGAAGGGCCATCGTTTCTTCAAAAAGGCGCCCCTTGGCTTGTACTGCGATTCTTAACATAATTACAATATCTTAATTTACAATTTAAATTCAATATCCGGAAAATAAAAAAGGCCCACCTTATCGGTAAGCCTCGTATTCTATCATATATATACACAATATCATCCTGCCCACCGAGTTATTCGATCGAGTAATGATGATGGCGATGTGTAATAGTAATGTTCATATCTTCATTCTTTATGCGACAAAAATAAACTATTAGTTCCGAATCACCAAACAATTATCAGAAAAACTTCCGTTTTTCTTTCAAATCAAAGGGAGTATCTCTTCATCTTCTACTCCACATGATAAAAAGTGCATCTCTTCTTTAGCTTTTTCCTTCGGAAAAGTGAAATAAGTGCAGATCGCTTCCGTACACAATTCTCCATTTTTGTTATAAAGACGTGCCTCTATCAGTACAATATTGCGTTTCACCTCTTTAATATGTGCCTTGAGTACTACATGCGAATCATTAGTATTGATCGACTTACGATAGCGAGTTTCCATTTTCGATGTCACTCCTGTCGTCTGTAACTTCCGGAGAACCACCCAGGCACAGATTTCATCGAGAAGTACCGCCTGAATGCCTCCATGCAACGTATCAATCCATCCTTGGTATTCGGGACGCGGACGCCAGATACTTATCACTTCATCATCCTCTTCATAAAATTCCATTTTCACACCGGCTTCATTGTTGGGAGCACAACCAAAGCAATTATATCCTTCCATTCCCTTCCAAGGATTAATAATCTTTTTCATACTTTCCTATTTTAAATTGCTCAAAGATATAAATCTTTTTGTAAAATGCACAATTCTCGCTACCAGAACTTTATCTATCATTCATTTGTTATACGAATATTCTATTGAAGAAAGGAAAAATATGAAAACAGTAGTAGACAAAGCCTCCTCCAGAGGTTATTTCAATCATGGCTGGCTTAAAACCTACCATACATTTAGCTTTGCAAACTATTACAACCCATCGAGAATGCATTTTGGCGCATTGAGAGTGCTGAATGATGACAGTGTAGCTCCATCAATGGGATTTGATACACATCCTCACCAGAATATGGAAGTGATTTCTATTCCCTTGAAAGGTTATCTGAGACATGGTGACAGTGTAAAAAACACCCAAACCATCACTCCCGGCGATATCCAAGTAATGAGTACGGGTAAAGGTATCTTTCACAGCGAATATAATGGCAGCGATAAAGAACAGTTAGAATTCCTACAAATATGGATATTTCCGAGAATCGAGAATACAGAACCGGAATATAACAACTACGATATCCGCCCCTTACTGAAAAGAAACGAACCGATCTTGATTATCTCGCCTGACGGTAAGGTACCTGCTTCCATCAAACAAGATGCCTGGTTTTCCATGGGAACATTTGATGCCGGAAAAAGCTTTGAATACAAATTGCACCAAGAAGGCAACGGAGTTTATATCTTCATCATCGAAGGGGATGTGAAGGTTGCAGATAATCTGTTATCAAAGCGTGACGGTATCGGACTCTGGGATACGAAGAACTTTAAAGTGGAGGTAATCCAGGAAGCAACTTTATTGTTAATGGAAGTACCAATGCGATAAAGCAATAATAAAACATAAGAAAGGCTGCCCCGCTTTATGCGAAGGCAGCCTTTCTTTTCATTTATTGAACACACTATTTATTTTTCTTTCCGGTAGTTCTCAAGTCCGGTCTGCAAGAAGTCTATATACTTGGATATATCTTCATCATAAGCATATGACTTGTTCAGCGGCTTACCTTCATTATCAATCAAAACATAAAAAGGCTGGGCATTGGCACCAAATTTCACACGCTGCAGATAACTCCATTTATCACCTACCGTACGCAGAGTACGTTCTGTTCCATTCTCTGTAATCTTCACCGGTTCAGTAAGTGGAGTCTTGTTATCAACATAAAGGGTAATCAATACATAATCATTATTGATAATGCTACTTACCTTCGGATCAGTCCATACGGCAAGCTCCATCTTACGACAGTTCACACAACCATATCCTGTAAAATCGAGCATCACCGGTTTGTTATGCTGGCGGGCATATTCCATACCCAAGTCATAATCGTCGAACTTAGCATGTACCTCATTGGTATAAAGATTAAAGTCCTGAGTCTTCATAGGTGGTGCAAACGCACTGACAGCCTTCAAAGGTGCTCCCCACAGGCCCGGAATCATATAAATGGCAAAAGCCAAAGAGATCAGTGCCATGAAAAAACGAGGAACGCTCACTTTCGTATCATCGTCATCGTGTGGAAACTTGATCTTGCCTAACAGATAAAAACCAAGCAAAGCAAAAATCACAATCCACAAAGCAAGGAAAGTTTCACGATCCAGAATTCTCCATCCATATGCCAAATCGGCAACAGACAGGAATTTTAGAGCAAAAGCCAATTCCAAAAAGCCCAATGTTACTTTAATCACATTCATCCAGCCTCCTGACTTAGGCATTGATTTCAGCCAAGACGGGAATAAGGCGAATAAAGTGAACGGCAGAGCCAGCGCAATGGCAAAACCGAGCATACCAATCGCAGGAGCAACTACGCTGCCGGTAGTAGAAACCTGTACTAACAGGAATCCGATAATAGGGCCTGTACAAGAGAAAGATACAAGCGATAATGTAAATGCCATCAAGAAAATACTCAGTAATCCGCTGGTAGCTTCTGCTTTACTATCTACAGCCGTACTCCATTTTGCAGGAAGTGTCAGTTCGAAAGCTCCAAAGAAAGAGGCGGCAAATACGATCAACATCAGACAGAACAGAATATTGAAGACCGCATTGGTGGAAAGAGCATTTAGCGCACTGGCACCAAATATCAAAGTAATGGCAAGTCCCAATGCCACATAGATCACAACGATAGATGCACCATAAGTCCATGCATCACGGATACCTTTCTTTTTATCTTTGCTCCTTTTTAAAAAGAAGCTTACCGTCATCGGTATGATAGGCCATACACAAGGAGTAAACAAGGCCAGCAAACCTCCCAGGAATCCTGTAATAAAGATATAGATCCAAGACATATCTTCCTGAGAATTTGCTTCTCCGAACTTCTTCAAATCATTAATAACCGGCTTCCATAAATCAATGCTGCCTACAGCAGGAGTAACAGCAGTAGCTGCCGGTTCTATAATACTATCAGAAACTGATGCGACAGGCTCTTCAACCGATGCTGCAGGAGTCTCTTTTACCGAAGTTGCAGCAGTTACAGCCGCCTTACCCGAAAGCTTGAAAGGGACTTGTGTAGGAGGTAAACAGTTTTCATCGTTACAAGCTCCATACTCCATATAACCTTCAATTGAATAATCATTGCCGGTAAACTTTATCTTTTGTACGAACTGGGCTGTCTTTTCAAAATAACGCACCTTCATTTCGAATAGCTCGAAACTTCTTTTCCCCTCGGGGTCAATTTACCAACCACTTCGGCACCTGATATCTTATCCACATTAAAAGTAGCAGAAATAGGACCACCATCACCCAGATCGGTAGAATATACATGCCAACCGGCTTCAATCGTACCAGTAAAAACGATTTCGGCTTCAGCACCCGATAGGGTTTTCAGCTCTGTTTTAAACTTTACAGGCTCTTGTATCTGCGCCTGTGTCGTAAACACAACCAGCAGTAAAAGCAGAAAAGAGGATAATTTCTTCATTCTTTAATTTTTTATGATGTTTCTAAAAATATAACAGCTATCGAAATTTCCAGGTTTGAGTTTTCGGCAAATCTTAAATAGCTATCATTTTTTATAACTAAAATTCATAATCTACACACGCCCGGCTCTCTTTCGTTTCCGCCAGAATTTTACCGGCAGCCACATGTTCGGGATGGGTAGCGTAGAACTTTACATCATCCAGATTATCAAATTCACTATACAACGCAATATTCCAGGTTTCCCCCGGATTCATATTCAGCCCGACCTCAATCTTACGGATCACAGAGATTTTAGCAGGCAATGCTTCGATAGCTTCTTTAAAACTATTCATCACAACGAGTTTCTTTTCTACAGAAACATCGTCTCTTAACTTAAATAATACAATGTGTTTTACCATTACGTTGTTATTTTAATTATTTGTTTTTATATTTGTCAGCCGAAGTTGTTTTTTACAATTGCAAAATTACTCTATTTGTTTCAAATATACACTATAAAAGGATGTTAATAATAGGAATAGCAGGCGGAACAGGCTCAGGAAAGACCACCGTCGTACGGAAAATCATTGAGAGTCTGCCGGCTGGCGAAGTAGTATTACTGCCACAGGATTCATACTATAAAGACAGCAGTCATGTGCCGGTGGAGGAACGGCAGAACATCAATTTTGATCATCCGGACGCTTTTGAGTGGAGCCTTTTGTCTAAACATGTTTCCATGCTGAGAGAAGGCAAGTGCATTGAGCAGCCCACCTATTCCTATCTGACCTGTACCCGTCAGCCCGAAACGATACATATTGAGCCACGTGAAGTTGTCATTATCGAAGGTATACTGGCCCTATGCGACAAAAAACTGCGTAATATGATGGACCTGAAAATATTCGTCGATGCCGATCCTGATGAACGGCTGATACGCGTCATCCAACGTGATGTAGTGGAACGGGGCCGTACGGCAGAAGCTGTAATGGAACGATACACACGCGTCCTGAAACCCATGCATTTGCAGTTCATCGAACCTTGTAAGCGTTATGCCGACCTGATTGTCCCTGAAGGGGGAAGCAATCAAGTAGCTATCGATATATTGACCATGTACATCAAAAAACACATCGGTTAGTCATGAAACGGCACCTCGTAGTTTACTCTCTCTTTTTCCTGCTCTTCTGTATACTGTCCTGCCGTAATAAGCAGGTAATCGTTACAGAAGATACCTCGGCACACGATCTGGAGCAAATCAAAGATAGTGGCGAACTCGTCGTTCTCACTCTTTACAGTTCAACATCTTATTTCATTTACCGTGGGCAAGACATGGGTTTCCAGTATGAGCTCAGTGAACAATTCGCTAAAAATTTAGGCGTAAAATTACGCATAGAGGTTGCCAAGAATGTACCGGAATTAATCCGGAAATTGCTGAATGGTGAAGGAGATCTTATCGCATATAATATTCCAATTACCAAAGAATTAAAAGACAGTCTGATTTATTGCGGTGAAGAAGTGATCACCCACCAGGTGATTGTTCAACGAAACACCGGAAAAATAAAACCACTGAAGGATGTAACCGAATTGATCGGCAAAGATATATACGTGAAACCTGGCAAATATTACGAGCGGTTGGTCAATCTGGATAAAGAGCTTGGCGGAGGTATTCATATTCATAAAGTAACTAATGACAGCATTACCGCTGAAGACCTGATAACTCAGGTTGCACAAGGTAAAATCCCCTATACAGTTGCGGATAATGATGTAGCCAAACTGAATGCTACTTATTATCCCAATCTGAATACCGGCCTTTCTATCAGTTTTGACCAACGGGCTGCATGGGCAGTGCGTAAAGATTGCCCGCAACTGGCAGAAGCAGCAAACAAATGGCATAAAGAAAATATGACCTCACCTGCGTATACAGCCAGTATGAAAAGATATTTCGAAATCAGCAAAGCAATGCCCCACTCTCCCATCTTGTCTTTAAAAGAAGGCAAAATCTCTCACTACGATAACTTATTCAAAAAATACGCCAAAGAGATAGGCTGGGACTGGCGCCTGCTGGCATCTTTAGCTTATACAGAATCCAACTTCGATACAACTGCCGTATCATGGGCAGGAGCAAAGGGATTGATGCAATTAATGCCCGCTACCGCACGTGCAATGGGAGTCCCACCGGGAAAAGAGCAAAATCCGGAAGAAAGTATCAAAGCTGCCGTAAAATATATTGCAGCCACAGACCGTAGTCTGAGTATGGTTCCAGATAAACAGGAGCGGATTAAATTTATCCTCGCTTCATATAATGCCGGATTGGGACATATTTTTGACGCTATTGCACTGGCAGATAAATATGGCAAAAATAAAACGGTATGGACCGATAATGTAGAAAATTACATCCTACTGAAAAGCAATGAAGAGTACTTCACCGATCCGGTGTGTAAAAACGGATATTTTCGTGGAATAGAAACATATAATTTTGTGAGAGATATCAATTCGAGGTACGAATCGTACAAGAAAAAAATAAAAAGCTGAAATGCTTCTAAAGTCTGCAATCAAAAAAATTGCAGACTCTTGACAACGCATTTTTATTTTTTTCCTTTTCCTGTCAGCAAACTTATAATGATAACAGCTGCCACTGACAATGATAATGCAAACAATATAGGATCTATCATCGGAAAAGGATAGGTTTCAATCAACACATCCTTACCGAAAAGCCATCTGCATACCCCCATAGCTGCCGCTTCTTTCTGATGAAGAAAGGCTAAAGCAAATAAGCTTCCTATAGTTCCTATCCAAAGGCTTGCCATCACTCCCTGCCGGGTAGCGCGTTTCCAATATAAGGCACAAAAATATGCGGGAAGGAAAGCTGCTGCACAGATACCCATAAAAATAGAAGTTCCACGGGCAATAATATCATTGGGCAACATGTAACAGATGATATAACTAACTAATATTGAGAACAGCACTCCCAGACGAATTACATTAGTCAGTTTGCCACGTGAACGAGGCTTGTAAGTACCATAAATATCAGAACCGACCGAGGCACCCATCGTATGGAACTGTGAACTCAGTGTAGACATACTGGCAGAAAGAATGCAAAGCATGAAAAGTGCGGCAAACCAGTCCGGCATTGCTTTATTTATAAAGTATGGAA
>OHAE01001050.1_pt1 | contig 22484 bp, 20 predicted proteins | sample 1577061 | NCBI WGS metagenome assembly OHAE01 (sample SAMEA3541535, study PRJEB24748) | human gut metagenome | biome: human gut; feature: human-associated habitat; material: faeces | place: China | collected 2012
GCGGTTATGGTTGTCGGACCATATTATATAGGAACAGATGACGCCGGGGTAGAAGAGTATTATGATTATGTAGCCGAACGAATTAATGGTAATATCATTCTTTATAATTTTCCGGATAGAACAGGATTTGATTTGTCCGTAAATGTAATTTTGCAGCTGCTTAAAAAGCATAAAAACATTATTGGATTAAAAGATACGTTCGGTGCTCCGTCTCATACAAGGACATTGATCGGTAGGATCAAACCGGAATATCCGGAGTTTAGAATTTATTCGGGTTATGATGATAATTTTGCACATGTAGTCAGCAGTGGCGGGGATGGCTGTATTGCAGCATTATCTAATGTTTTCCCTAAACTTTGTTCTGAATGGGTAGATGCGGTTGAACATGATAACATGGAAAAAAGCGCACAGATCCAGCAGCCGGGTATTGGCATTCGCCGGGATATCCAGCGGGCGGCTGCCGGAAAATTCAATGGCGCCGAACGGGCAGGCAATGCCGCACAGTTTGCAGCTTACGCACAGGCTCTCGTTGAGCTGGACCGCGCCATCGACGCGCTGGATGGCGTTAACCGGGCAGACGGTGGCGCAGGGAGCATCTTCACAGTGGTGGCACATCTGCGGTGCCGATTCTTTTTCATTACGCATCACCTGCAGCCGCGGCATAGCCTGCAGGCCGTGCTGGCGATGCGTCTCAGAGCAGGCGGCTTCGCAGGTGCGGCAGCCGATACAGACAGTGGAGTCAGCAATTACAAAACGGTTCACCGGGTCATCCTCGGGTGAAAGTCATTTTTGACGAAATCAGGTTGCGCAGGTGTCATTTTCGACACGTGTCGACACCTTACGATCAGTGGGTCAGCGCCAGATGGCTTAAATCCACCGGTTGGTCTTGTTCCATGGCGTCATACAGACGGTCATAGACGGTGGCGATAATCGCCAGATAGTGCTCCAGCACCTGGTCGCGGGAGCGGTTGCTGATGCGGCCGTCCACCGTGCCATCCATTGCGAGGGTGGCCTGAGCAATCAGATACTTATCACCGCCGTTTTTGTTTTCGACGTAGTACTCAATGGTGTGGCTGTTGAAGCCTTCCGCGAGGGCGACGAACACCTGAAAATGGCCGAACAGCACGAAGCACAGCTCTTTGTCCGGCGCGCAGCTCATCGCGTGATGCAGGCGGGCCTTCGACAAGGTGATCCCCTGAACCAGCGAGTTACAGTAGATGTGCCACTGCTCCTGCTGCTGCCGGTGACGGTCGGCGATGTAATCCGCCTTTTCACTTATTTCCCAAATAGTCATATCGGTTTCTCCGTAGCATGAGATGCACCCTCTAAGCATTTTTCATGCCAGATTTTATTTAATTGATTTGACTATGTTTTTGTATCGAACTCTGCCGATACGACATGTCGATGACAGCCCCGGGGCGTCGACATCGACATTGACTGCCACGACGATTTCATTCTGGCATCGTTATTGCATAGAAGGCGCATCGCGATACGGAGGCGACTATGCACGAAATCACCCTCAGCCAGCGGGCGCTGGAAATTATTGAACAACAGGCGCAGCAGGCCGGCGCGCGGCGGGTTACCGGCGTGTGGCTCAAGGTCGGCGCATTTTCCTGCGTGGAAGCCAGCGCCCTGACCTTCTGCTTTGAGCTGGTCTGCCGCGGCACGCTGGCGGAGGGGTGCGAACTGCATATCGCCGAACAACAGGCTGAATGCTGGTGCGATCGCTGTCAGCAGTACGTCCATCTTGTCTCGCAGCACGTTCGCCGCTGCCCGCACTGCAATAACGACCAGCTGCAGATCGTGGCGGATGATGGCTTACAGATTCAGCGTTTAGAATTGGAGTAAATTATGTGTACAACATGCGGCTGTGGCGAAGGCAACCTCTATATTGAAGGAGACGAACGAAACCCGCATTCCGCGTTCCGCAGCGCCCCCTTCGCACCCGCCCCACGCCAGACGATGACCATCACCGGTGTCAAAACCGACCACTTCGCCCCCACCCGCACGCCAGAGGGCGACCTGCATTACGGCCACGGCGAAGCGGGTACCCACGCCCCGGGGCAGAGCCAGCGGCGGATGCTGGAAGTGGAGATCGACGTGCTGGATAAAAACAACCGCCTGGCGGCACGCAACCGCGCACGCTTCGCAGCAAAACAGCAGCTGGTGCTAAATCTGGTTTCCAGCCCCGGCTCCGGCAAAACCACCCTGCTCACCGAAACCCTCACCCGGCTGAAAGGACGCGCCGACTGCGCGGTGATTGAAGGCGATCAGCAAACGGTCAATGACGCCGCCCGCATTCGCGCCACCGGCACCCCGGCGATTCAGGTCAATACCGGGAAAGGCTGCCATCTCGACGCCCAGATGATCGCCGATGCCGCCCCGCGCCTGCCGCTGGCTGACCGCGGCATTCTGTTTATCGAAAACGTCGGCAACCTGGTCTGCCCGGCCAGCTTTGATCTCGGCGAGCGCCATAAGGTGGCGGTGCTGTCGGTCACCGAAGGCGAAGACAAACCGCTGAAGTATCCGCATATGTTCGCCGCCGCCAGCCTGATGCTGCTCAACAAAGTCGACCTGCTGCCGTATCTCAATTTCGACGTTGAGCGGTGCCTGGCCTGCGCCCGCGAGGTCAATCCGCATATTGAAATTATTCTTGTCTCCGTCACCAGCGGCGAAGGCATGGAGCAGTGGCTCACCTGGCTGGAGACGCAGCGATGTGCATAGGCATTCCGGGACAAATTTGCGCCATCGACGGCGTGCTGGCGAAGGTGGAAGTTTGCGGTATTCAGCGCGACGTCGACCTGACGCTGGTCGGCGCCATAGATGAGCAGGGCCAGCCGCGGCTCGGCCAGTGGGTGCTGGTGCACGTCGGCTTCGCCATGAGCGTCATTAATGAAGCCGAAGCCCGCGACACCCTCGAGGCGCTGCAAAATATGTTTGACGTGGAGCCGGACGTCGGCGCGCTGCTGTACGGCGAGGAGCGATAATGCGTTACGTAGATGAATACCGCGCCCCCGAACAGGTGATGCAGCTGGTGGCCCATCTTCAGCAGCGTGCGCGTCTGCTGCCGCACACCGCCGCGCGACCGCTGCGCATCATGGAGGTCTGCGGCGGCCATACCCATGCCATTTTTAAATTCGGGCTCGACCAACTGTTGCCGGAGAACATCGAATTTATTCATGGTCCCGGCTGCCCGGTGTGCGTCCTGCCGATGGGGCGCATCGACGCCTGCATTGAGATTGCCAGCCGCCCGGGAGTGATCTTCTGCACCTTCGGCGACGCCATGCGCGTGCCGGGTAAAAACGGCTCGCTTCTGCAGGCGAAAGCCCGCGGCGCCGATGTGCGAATCGTTTACTCGCCGATGGACGCTCTGCGGCTGGCGCAGCAAAATCCGCAGCGCGAGGTGGTCTTTTTTGGTCTCGGTTTCGAAACCACCATGCCCGCTACCGCCCTGACCCTGCGTCAGGCGCGTGAGCGCAACGTCGATAACTTCTACTTTTTCTGCCAGCACATCACCCTGCTGCCGACCCTGCGCAGCCTGCTGGACCAGCCGGAGAACGGAATCGACGCCTTTCTCGCCCCGGGCCACGTCAGTATGGTGATCGGCACCGAGGCCTACGGCTTTATCGCCAGCGACTATCACCGTCCTTTAGTGGTCGCCGGTTTCGAACCGCTTGATCTACTGCAAGGCGCGGTGATGCTGGTTGAGCAGACAATAGCGCAGCGCAGCGATGTGGAAAATCAGTACCGTCGCGTGGTGCCGGATGAGGGCAACCCGCTGGCGCAGGCGGCGATGGCCGACGTCTTCCGCCTGGATGGCGACAGCGAATGGCGCGGCCTGGGGGTCATCAGCGACTCCGGCGTGCAGCTTACGCCAGCCTATCAGCGCTTCGATGCCGAGGCGCATTTTCAACCGGCGCCGCAGCGCGTGTGCGACGACCCGCGCGCCCGCTGCGGCGAGGTGCTGACCGGCCGCTGTAAACCGCACCAGTGCCCGCTCTTCGCCAGCACCTGCAATCCGCAAAGCGCCTTTGGCGCGCTAATGGTCTCCTCTGAAGGGGCCTGCGCCGCCTGGTATCAATATCGCAGTCAGGAAAATGAAGTATGAAAAGCGTCCAGTTAGCCCACGGTAGCGGGGGACAGGCAATGCAGCAGCTGATCGGCGACCTGTTTATGCAGGCCTTCGCCAACCCCTGGCTGGCGGAGCAGGAGGATCAGGCGCGCCTCGATCTGGCGGCGCTCGCCGCCCAGGGGGACCGCCTCGCCTTCTCCACCGACAGCTACGTGATTGACCCGCTGTTCTTTCCCGGCGGCAATATCGGCAAGCTTGCCGTCTGCGGTACCGCCAACGATGTGGCGGTCAGCGGCGCCATCCCGCGCTATCTTTCCTGCGGCTTTATTCTCGAAGAGGGGCTGGAGATGGCCACCCTGGAAGCGGTGGTCGCCAGCATGGCCGACACCGCCCGGGCGGCAGGGATCGCCATCGTCACCGGCGACACTAAAGTGGTGCCGCGCGGCGCGGCGGATAAGCTGTTTATTAACACCGCCGGCATCGGCGCCATCCCGGCGGACATTCGCTGGGGGACGCAGCAGATTAGCGCCGGTGATGTGCTGCTGGTCAGCGGCACGCTGGGGGATCATGGCGCCACCATCCTTAACCTGCGCGAGCAGATGGGGCTGGACGGCGCGCTGTCCAGCGACTGCGCGGTGCTGACGCCGCTTATCCAGACTCTGCGCCCGCTGAGCGGAGTGAAAGCCCTGCGCGACGCCACCCGCGGCGGGGTTAACGCGGTCGCCCATGAGTTCGCCGCCGCCAGCGGCTGCGGCATCGAACTGCAGGAGGCAACGCTGCCGGTCAACGACACGGTGCGCGGCGTCTGCGAGCTGCTTGGTCTGGACGCCCTGAACTTCGCCAATGAAGGCAAGCTGGTGCTCGCCGTCGCCCGCGACGAGGCGGAAAACGTGCTGGCGCATTTGCGGTCTCACGCGTTAGGACGCGATGCGGCGATAATCGGCGAAGTGGTCGTCCGCCCGGGCGTACGTTCCGTTGGGCTGTACGGCGTGAAGCGGACGCTCGATCTTCCCCACGCCGAACCGCTGCCGAGAATTTGTTAACGACGGCGTCGGGTCCCGGATAGCGGCTGGCGCCTTTTCCGGGCTACAAAACTGCGCGCACATGTAGCCCGGCTAAGCGCAGCGCGAGCCGGGAAAAAGCCAGCGTAATTATTTTGCCCAAACCAGCGGGCGCCCATGGATGGGTTAAAGCGGCAATAACCGCTTTATTAACATACTATTATTTGTACCATCATTTTCTTATGCGCCGCGTTGTCGGCGCGTTTTGGACGTAAGCAATGTCGTATACACCGATGAGCGATCTCGGCCAGCAGGGGCTGTTCGATATCACCCGGCTTTTATTACAGCAGCCCGATCTGGCCGCGCTAAGCGAAACCCTGACCCGTCTGGTGCAACAGTCCGCGCTGGCCGATGAGGCGGCCATCATCCTGTGGAACGCGGGTAATCACCGCGCGGCCAGGTACGCCTGCGATGAGGCCGGCCATCCGGTAAGCTACGAGGATGAAACCGTCCTGGCCCACGGTCCGGTGCGTCGCTTACTCTCCCGGCCGGATGCCCTGCATTGCGATCATGAAACCTTTGCCGACACCTGGCCGCAGCTTATCCGCAGCGGACTGTATCGTCCGTTCGGATACTACTCACTGCTGCCGCTGGCGGCGGACGGGCGGATCTTCGGCGGCTGCGAATTCCTCCGCCGTGACAACCGGCCGTGGAGCGAGAAAGAGTTCCAGCGGCTGCATACCTTCGCGCAGATCGTCGCCGTCGTCACCGAACAGATTCAGAACCGGGTCAGCAATAACGTCGATTACGATCTGCTGTGCCACGAGCGCGACAACTTTCGCATCCTGGTGGCGATCACCAACGCGGTGCTCTCGCGACTGGATATCGACGAGCTGGTCAGCGAGGTGGCGAAAGAGATCCATCGCTACTTCCGGATCGACGCCATCAGCGTGGTGCTGCGCAGCGACCGCAAGGGGAAGCTCAACATCTATTCCACGCATTATCTTGACGCCAGCCACCCGGTTCACGACCAGAGCGAGGTGGATGAAGCCGGCACCCTCACCGAGCGCGTGTTCAAAAGCAAAGAGATGCTGCTGCTTAATCTGCACGAACATGACACTCTCGCGCCGTATGAGAAAATGCTCTTCGAGATGTGGGGCAATAAGATCCAGACCCTGTGCCTGCTGCCGCTGATGTCCGGCAATACCCTGCTCGGGGTGCTTAAGCTGGCGCAGTGCGACGAACAGGTCTTCACCACCACCAATCTCAAGCTGCTGCGGCAGATCGCCGAGCGGGTGTCGATCGCTATCGATAACGCCCTCGCCTACCGCGAAATTCAGCGCCTGAAAGAGCGGCTGGTGGATGAGAACCTCGCCCTCACCGAGCAGCTCAATAATGTCGAGAGCGAATTCGGGGAGATTATCGGCCGCAGCGAGGCGATGAACAATGTGCTCAAGCAGGTAGAGATGGTGGCGCAGAGCGACAGCACCGTGCTGATCCTCGGCGAAACCGGCACCGGCAAAGAGCTTATCGCCCGCGCTATCCACAACCTCAGCGGACGCAACGGTCGGCGGATGGTGAAGATGAACTGCGCGGCGATGCCCGCCGGGCTGCTGGAGAGCGATCTGTTCGGCCACGAACGCGGCGCGTTCACCGGGGCCAGCGCCCAGCGTATCGGCCGCTTCGAACTGGCGGACAAAAGCTCCCTGTTCCTCGATGAAGTGGGCGATATGCCGCAGGAACTGCAGCCCAAACTGCTGCGCGTCCTCCAGGAGCAGGAGTTCGAACGTCTGGGGAGCAACAAGCTGATTCAGACCGACGTTCGATTGATCGCCGCCACCAACCGCGATCTCAAGCAGATGGTTATCGACAGGGAATTCCGCAGCGATCTCTACTACCGGCTCAACGTGTTCCCGATCCACCTGCCGCCGCTGCGCGAACGTCCCGACGATATCCCGCTGCTGGTGAAGGCGTTTACCTTTAAAATCGCCCGCCGCATGGGGCGCAATATCGACAGCATTCCGGCGGAAACCCTGCGCACTCTGACGCGTATGGAGTGGCCGGGCAACGTGCGCGAGCTGGAAAACGTTATCGAACGGGCGGTATTGCTCACCCGCGGCAACGTACTGCAGCTCTCCCTGCCGGAGCGGGATATCGTGGAAGCCCCGCGGACGCCGGCGGTCCTGCCTGAGGAAGGTGAGGATGAATATCAACTGATCGTCCGGGTGCTGAAGGAGAGCAACGGCGTGGTGGCCGGGCCGAAAGGCGCCGCCCAGCGGCTGGGGCTCAAGCGCACCACGCTCCTGTCACGCATGAAGCGGCTGGGTATTAATAAAGACGAACTGGTGTAACCTCGCGCGCTCCCCCTTTCCGCGCCGGAGAGAGGGAGCGCTGGCGCAGCGCGCTATTTATCGCTGGTAAAACCGTTGCTGGACGCCAGTTCGGCAAACCACAGCGCATTGCGTTTTATCTGTCGCTCGCCGGTCTCCAGATCCAGTCGCCAGAAGCCGTAGCGCCGTTTGAAGGCATTGATCCACGACCAGTTGTCGATAAACGTCCACTGGTGCACGCCAAAGCAGTTCGCGCCGTCGGCTATCGCCCGATGCAGCTGCACCAGATGCTCCTCCATCAGCTGGATGCGGAAAGTATCGTCTATCACCCCGTCCGCCCCGGGCTCGCCCTCTGATTGTCGATCCATCGCGATGCCGATTTCCGCGAGATACCACTTAATATTGCCGTAGTTATCGCGAATATTGGCGGCAATGTCATAGATCGCCTGCGGCAGGATCTCGTTGTTATCACGATAAGGGTTAAAGCGGCCCTGCGGGTTCACCGCGTTTTCGAAATAGTATTCCGGGGTGAAATAGTCGAGGTCATATTCGTTCTCACGCGCTTTTACCCGCCGCGGCACGTAATAGTTTACCCCAAGAAAATCGATATCCGCGCTGAGGATCAACGCCGCGTCGTCTTTGCTGGTCGTCGGCAGGCAGTCGTGGGCGGCAAGGATCTCGCACAGCGCTTTGGGGAATTCATGTTTTACCAGCGGGTCAAGGAAGCTGCGGTTAAAAAACAGGTCGGCATACCCGGCGGCTTTTTTATCCGCGTCGCTGTCGGTGAGGGTATAGCTCGGGGTCAGGTTGAGCACCACGCCGATCTCGCCCGCCAGCGCCAGTTCACGATAAGCCGTTACCGCTTTGGCGTGCGCCAGCATAATGTTAAACGCCACCTGCGCCGCCAGCCGACCATCTTTCTTACACGGATAGTGGAAGTCGTACAGGTAGCCTCCCTCAACCGGCACAATCGGCTCGTTGAAGGTTATCCAGTATTTAACCTTATGGCCAAACAGGCTAAAGGCGGTGCGGGCAAAGCGGGCAAACAGCTCGGCTACGTGCGCCGATTCAAAGCCGCCGTACTGTTTCTGCAGCGCTTCCGGCATATCAAAGTGGTAGAGATTGATCATCGGCTCAATGCCGTTGGCGATCATCTCATCCAGATAGGCGTGATAAAAACGCACCGCGTCCGGGTCCGGCGCGCCGGTTTCCAAATCAGCGATCAGTCGTGACCACTGTATCGAGGTACGAAATGAGTTGAAGCCGGTCTGTTTCATCAGCGCCACGTCCTGCGGATACTGATGATAAGTATCACACACGGTCTGCGGCCCTACCTGCTGATAAAATCGCTCCGGCTGTTCGGCAAACCAACTGTCCCAGATGGAACGATGGCGCTTATTGGTGACCCCTTCCGTTTGCGGGCCGGACGCCGCCGCCCCCCACAGGAACCCTTGCGGAAACTGATACTGCTGCATAACCTCTCCTTCGAAAAAAGGCTGCGCCCGTCTGGCGCAGCCTGAATGTACTACTCAGCGACCACTTCGATCGATTTAATGAACATATAGCCCCAGTCGCCGGCGAAGCGGCCGAAGTCAATCTGATTGCTCCCGGCTTTAAGCGTCACCGGTATCCGCAGCTGCTGGCCCTGCTCATCCGTCTGCGGGAAGGCCACCGCCTGCGGAGCGCCCCCGTTGACGACAAATGAGTTCTGCTTACCGCCCCATTTGCCGTTGAAGGTTACATTGAGCAGGAACTGACCGCTCCACGGCGCCTGCACCTGCCAGCTGACCTTATCCCCCTCGTTGGCAAATGGGCCGAGGAAGCCGTCCTCACCAACTGTCAGCGCATCTTTATCACTCTTCATCACCGTCAGCCGCCCCTCAGCCACGCCATAAACTTCGCCGTGATAACGACAAAAATCCGCTGGCGCTTTCCCCGTCGCCTCGCCTACCGTCACGGTCACGGTTTTGCTGCTTTTCAGCAGCCCATCGTCCGCCGTGAACGTCAGCGCATAGGTGCCTGGCGTCGTAAACCAGGCCCGGGTTTGAGCCCGATCGGCATGGCAGAAATGCACCTGGCCATCGCCGGCGTGCTGCCAGCCCACCTTAACCTCTCGCGACGGCAGGCCATCGTCCTGCCAGCTGGCCGTAAGCTCGACGCCCTGGTCCTGCGTGGTGGTTAGGGCCGGTTCCAGCGTGACAACCGGCGGCTGATTCTCCTCGCTATGCTGCACGCTAATCACATTGGAAGGGGCCGAACGACCACTCTCGTTTTTCGCCGTCACCCGGTAGTAATACGTGTGCCCGAGCTGAAGCTGACGATAATCGTCGCGGAACAGAACCATGGTTTCCGGATTCCATTCGTTAACGCCATCGGAGATATCCCGGCCCACCACCGTCCACGGCCCGGTCGGTGAGGCGGCGCGTTCGACATCGTAGCTGCGTCCTACCGCAGCGCCCATCCAGTTGATCGCGAAGGGCGAGGTGGTTTCGCGCAGCAAAGGCGCCTCCGGCTTCGGCAGCGGCGCCATCGTCTGCTGCCCGGCCATCTGCGCCGCGGCGGTGCGCACCAGATCGACCACCGCCTGCTCCTGGTTCGCTTCGCCTTCTTTGGCAAACCCCGGCAGGTGGTAGCTGTAGTGCCCGGTCGACTCCTTATGCCAGTAGAAGCCGCCGTCGTGACGATGGCCGCGGAAGCCCCAGATAAGCCCGCCGGCGGCTTGCGCCCCGTTGACCTCGCTGTGAACAATCGACTGCATAATGGCGTTCAGTTGATCCGCCGGCAGCAGGCCAAACTCGCCGACGAGATAGACTTTTTGCCCGCCGACGGCGCGCAGATCCTGCGTCACCTGCCCGGGATGGTTATTATCGGCATTGGTGTAATAGTGATTGCTGACGATATCTACATTGGGGTCGGTCAGCGCAAAGGAATTGACTTTCTTATAGGTGCCATCCACCACCAGCTGATGAGGGGCCCATTTTTTAATCCACGCCGCGGTCTGATGCAGGAAATCGGCGTTGGTATCCTCCAGCTCGTTACCGGTTTCCCAGGCCATGATCGCCTTTTCATCATAATAGGCGCGGCCGGTGACGGTATTTGTCCGGGTGATGACCTGGCGGATCACATCCAGATAGGCTTTGAAGGTCTTGCTATCGGTCCGATAAAAGTCTTCCGCTTTTTCATGATAGAACGCCGCCAGCTGCTCGCGCCCGCCCCACCACCACCAGTGGTCGATAAACGGCAGGATCAGACGCAATCCCTGTTTATCCGCTTCGGCAATCATGTTGTCATACACCCGCATGGCTTTCTCATTCAGCCGCGGCATGCCGTCCGCCGTTTCCGGCGCCAGAATATGGGTCTCGCGCCCGCAGGCCTTATCAAATTCCTGCTGCACCGACAGCACGTAGACGCGCTGGGCTTTCGCCCCGGTTTGCACCATCGCCTGGATCCAGTTTTGCTGCTCCTGGGCCGTTGGCCATTTAAAGTATTGCCCCCAGCCGCGCGGGTCTGCCCTGCAGGGGCCGCGGGCGTCGTCTTCAATGCGGTGTAGCTCCGGCGCGTGGATCCCGGCGAAACGAAACACCTTGTCGCCGTCCTTGAGGGTGGCGCCGTCGCGAGTGATAAAGTGCGTAAAGTGCGAGCGCTCGGCGGCCAGCGCCCCGCCGGCCCCCAGCGCGGACAGCAGCCCCATCAGCAGCAGGTTTTTCATCGGCTTCATCGTTGTCTCTCCTTAGAACCAGACCTCGGCCTGTACGCCGAAGTTAACGGTGTCGGTAGAGCCACTGCGGGAATACCCGCCGGCGGTGATGGTATTGGTATCCCAGTTGTAGTTACCGTCTAATGCATCGGAGACACCTTTATCCCACTTCGCGTAGGTGACGAAGAAGCGCAGCTGCGGACGCGCCCAGAAACCGGAGTCAAAGGTCAGCGTTGGCGCAACGGTGACTTTGGTCAGGCCGCCTTTGCCTTTGCCGTTTACTCCTTTGTAGTTTTTGTCATCCAGGTATTCGTAGCCCAGCTCGTACTGCATGGCAAAGTTGCGGGTGATCTGATGATAAGGGCGGATACCAGCGACCCACATCGAGCGTCCCCAGCCATTTTCATCTTCTGTCCACCAGCGGTAGTTTTTATCTTTCTGCCAGAAAGCGAAGGTCGAGATCTCCAGGTCGCCCATCGAGGCCACGCTATCCAGCACCACTCGCCAGGACTGGGTGTTTTCCAGATTGGCCCAGCCCCAGCCGTTTTTACCCAGCGAGTCACCCGCCGCCAGCCCTTTCCCGTACTGCAATGCGAGGCGGGAGTAGCCTCCGGTCAGACCATAGAAGCCGTCAAAGTTATAAATACCGGTCACGCCATAGCCCTTCTCGGCGGAAGTCGGATGGTTTTCGTTACGGTTCATGTGGTGGCCGATCAGCTCCAGATCGAAGCCTGTCCCCGCGATCTTTTTCAGCCACAGGTTGAGGGAATAGTCATCCGGGTAGCCCTGATCTCCCTTATCCACCGGGTAGGCTTTGGTTTCATCGGTGGGTGAAAAGGCGTACACCCCGGCGTCGAAGCGGGCGAAGCCGAGATCCATGTTATCGAAGCCGCCTCCGGTGCCGTTGTACTGAATGTACTCCCAGTCGAACTGATGGCTGGAGGTGTTGGAGCTGCTGTAGCGCTTACCGGCCCAGAAGGTCATCTCCGGCGCAAAATCCAGATTGCTCAGCTCGGCGAACCCTTCACGAAACTGTACGTCATGGCCATCGTCATCCTGACAGTTCCAGTCGGAGGTGCATTTCGACTGGTGAGTGAGGTTGGCCTGCACTTTCGCCACCACGCCGCTGTCCGCCGTCAGCGTCACGGTGGGGATCAGTTCGATCTTGGTGTCTTCTTCGTTGCCCAGTCGCCACTTACCGTCCGGCATCAGGCCGACGGAGTCCGCGCGGTTGCCATCTGAGTTCGCCAGGATCCCGGAGCGGATATAGCCATGCAGCGCAAAATCATACTTCGGATCGGCGCAGGCCGGGCTGCTGGCCCCTGCCAGCGAGAGGAGAGCCAGAGGTATTGAGTGTTTCAGCTTTATCATTATTTTTTTCCCACGTTATGTTTGTTAACACGAACCGATAACGGAGGGGAAATTTACGGATCAAAAACGGAAATGTACATCCACTTATGGAAAGCGCTTTCCATAATTGCCTATCTGGTTCACAAAATTAGCTCTGCGGCGAATATATTCGTGAGACTGATCACATAAAATGACAAGAATGTCGCCGGGCGCCGGCAGTGGAGCGGAAGGAGGAGCAGATGAGCAGGTGCCGCCGGGGGATAAGCCGCCGACGGCGAGAGGATCAGCGTTCGGTTTCCGCGAGCTGGCGTTCGTACACTTTGAAGAAGGGGCGATAGAGCATCCAGGCGTTAAACATCGCGAACAGGCTCATGCACAAATTTTTCCAGCTGCCGTTCGCCGACCATGCTGCCCCCAGCGGGGAAGGCATCGACCATGGCAGCATCGCCACCGCGCGGTCGAGGATACCCAGCTGAGTTAAATACCATGCGATACAGGCATTTATCAGCGGAACAAAGAGAAACGGCAGTAAAAAAACCGGGTTCATGATCACCGGAAAACCAAACAGTATTGGCTCGTTGATATTAAACAGCGACGGCAGCAGGCCAATCTTGGCCACGCTTTTCAGCTGCCGCGAGCGGCTGCGCATCGCCATCAGCACCAGCGGCAAAGTGGAGCCAATACCGCCGATCAGCAGGTAAAAATCCCAGAACCCCTGCAGATAAATATGCGGCAGCGTTGGCGAACCCGCCGCCAGCGCCTGCTGATTTTCAAACAGATAGGTCATCCAGAAGGGGTTCATGATCCCGGTGATGATCAGCGCGCCGTGGATACCGATAAACCAGAGTAAGTTACAGATAAATAAAGAGATAAGTACCGCCATCAGCGTGTCGGACGCCAGCACCAGCGGCCGCACCGCTTCGCTGATCAACTCCGGTACGATGCGTCCGGTGGTCTGCAGCAGTATGGCATTCATCACGCTTATCGACAGCATCACCACCAGCAGCGGGATCAGCAGTTGAAAGCCATTGCGGGTCATCAGCGGCACTTCATCAGGCAAGCGAATGCACCAGCCTTTTTTGTAGAAAAAACGAATTATCTCAATGGAATAGGTGCTGGATATCAGGGCGGTAAATATCCCCATACCGCCGAGATAAACATTGCTCACCGCAGTCTCGCGAAAGCCGATAAACAGCAGAAAAGCCAGACACCCGGTTAAACCGCAGAGCCGTTCCGGCAGACGGTACTGCTTGGCGAGACTGGCGCTGGCGCCGAAGGCGACAATCAGCGCCACCAGGCCAATAGTTAGCTGAAAGGTCGGCAGCAGGATAGGCCGCAGCAGCAAATAGACCTGGCCGAAACGCGAGGGGCCGTCGATGGAAACGGGCGGAAACAAAATGGGAACTAACAGGCTGCCAACAATCACAAAGGGCATAGCCAGCGCAAAGCTATCGCGCATCGCCGTAATGTGGTTGTTGCGCGTCAGAACGTTCGCCAGCGGCGCCAGCCGCTGCTCGATGATGTCCACGGCCACATTCATTAACTGAATGTTCATACTCCTACCTTTGCGAATGGTTGTCTCGCCGGGATGATCGCCCACAACACCGGAAAGTGAAAGCCTGCCATAGGTGATCATGGTCACAATTAATAAATCCACAAACGGAAAGCGCTTTCCGTAATGCATCCATTTTGACTATAGTCCGCTCATCCAACCTCATCAGGAGCGGTAATTATGAAAAAAATTATGTTGTGTTGTTCAGCAGGCATGTCCACCAGCCTGCTGATGAAAAAAATGATTGCGGAAGCCGAACAGCGGGGCCTGCCGGTAGAGATCAACGCCTATGGCGTAGCGGAGTTCGCCGAACAGGTCGGCCATTATCAGGTGGTGCTGTTGGGGCCGCAGGTGAAATACATGCAGCAGGATCTGCAAAAACAGGCGGATAAATACGGTATCCGCGTCGAACCCATCAATATGATGGACTACGGCATGCAAAAAGGCGCCGCGGTCCTTGATTTCGCCCTTTCCCTTATCGAAAACAAGAACTAAGGAAAGATCATGAGCTCTCTGTACGCTAAACTGATCGACGTGATCGAACGGCAGATCACGCCGCTGGCCGGCGCGATCGGCCAGCAAAAATATGTCACCTCGATCCGCGATGGCTTTATCACTTCCCTGCCCTTTATGATCGTCGGCTCGTTCCTGCTGGTGTTTATCTTCCCGCCGTTTTCTCCGGATACGACGTGGGGGTTTGCCCGCGCCTGGCTGCAATTTTCGCTCGATCATCGCGATGCGCTGATGCTGCCGTTCAACTTCAGCATGGGGGTGATGACCCTGTTTATCGCCGTCGGGATCGCCGCCAGCCTCGCCAAACACCATCATCTGGACTCGCTGACCGCCGGGATGTTGTCGCTGATGTCGTTTCTGCTGGTAGCCGCGCCGCTGAAAGATGGCCAAATCTCTACTGCCTACTTCTCCGGTCAGGGGATCTTTACCGCCATTCTGGTGGCCATCTATTCCACCGAGCTGTACGCCTTCCTCAAACGGCATAACATCACCATTCGCCTGCCGCCGGAAGTGCCTGCCGGGGTGGCGCGCTCGTTTGAAATCCTGATCCCGGTGCTGGCGATCATTCTGACGCTGCATCCGCTGAACCTGTTTATCGAAGCCCAGCTGGGGATGATCATTCCGGAAGCGATCATGTCGCTGGTGAAGCCGCTGGTCGCGGCTTCCGATACGCTGCCGGCGATCCTGCTGTCGGTGCTGGTCTGTCAGGTGCTGTGGTTCGCCGGGATCCACGGCGCGCTGATCGTCACCGGGATCATGAACCCGTTCTGGATGGCCAACCTGTCGGTCAATCAGGCGGCCATGGCCGCTGGCACCGCTATCCCGCACATCTATGTCCAGGGCTTCTGGGATCACTATCTGCTGATCGGCGGCGTCGGCTCCACCCTGCCGCTGGCGCTGATGCTGCTGCGCAGCAAGGCCGTGCATCTGCGGACGATCGGCCGGATGGGGGTCGTGCCGGGCGTATTTAACATCAACGAACCGATTCTGTTCGGCGCGCCGATCATCATGAACCCGCTGTTTTTCCTGCCGTTCGTGCTGGTGCCGATGGTCAACGCGACCCTGGCGTACTTCGCGCTGAAGCTGGACCTGGTCAGCCGCGTAGTGTCGATGACGCCGTGGACAACGCCGGCGCCTATCGGCGCCTCGTGGGCGGCGAACTGGAGCTTTAGCCCGGTGATCCTGTGCCTCATTTGTATGGCTACCGCCATGGTGATGTACCTGCCATTTCTCAAAGCTTACGAAAAACAGCTGCTGGCCCAGGAGCGTGAAAACGCCGTCGGCCAGGCTGACAACGCGGCGCAAACCGCTTAACGCTAACGATTCAGAGGATAATCATGGAATTAGAAGAACAGGTGATGGGGATCATCATCAATGCCGGCCAGTCACGTAGCCTGTGCTACGAAGCGCTGCACGCCGCTAAAGCGGGTGATTTCGCCACCGCCGACGCCAAAATGCAGGAAGCGGCGCACTATTCCCGCGAAGCTCACCTTGTACAGACCCAGCTTATCGAAGCTGACGAAGGCGAGGGAAAAACCAAAATGACGCTGGTGATGGTCCATGCTCAGGATCACCTGATGACATCCATTCTGGCGAAAGAGCTGATTGCCGAACTGATTGCGATTTACCGCGCGCAGCCGCTTCACGCCTAGCGCCTTGCCCGGCCAGACGCGCTGGCCGGGCCTGATTCCCCGAGGTCACTATGTTACATCTTGGAATAGATATTGGCGGCACCAAAATGGAAGCCGTACTGCTGGACCCGGCGGGCGAATGCGTCCAGCGCCTGCGCCGGCCGACCCACAAAGAGAGCTATGACGCCTTTATGCGTCAGCTGCTGACCCTGATTGCCGATATTCGCGCGGTCAGCCCGCAGCCGTTCACCCTGGGGATCGGCCTGCCCGGGGCTATCGATCCGCAAAGCGGACGCATTAAAAACTGCAACTGCCTGGTGCTCAACGGTCACGATCTGCGCCGGGATATCATGCAGCAGCTTGGCCAGCCGGTGTGGATGGCAAACGATGCCGACTGCTTCACCCTTTCGGAGGCGGTGGATGGCGCCGGCGCCGGAGCTACCACCGTCTTCGGGGTGATTATCGGTACCGGCTGCGGCGGCGGGATCGCCGTTCATCAACAGCTGCTCAGCGGCCCCAACGCTATCGCCGGGGAGTGGGGGCATAATCCGCTGCCGGGCTATACTCCTGAGCGCGATGGCCCGCCGCAGCCCTGCTACTGCGGCAAAACGAACTGCATCGAAAGCTTTCTCTCCGGCACCGGCTTCGCCCGCCGCTATGGGGAACAAGCCCGTGCGGAAGCCATTGTCGCCGCGGCGCAAAACGGCGATCCGCGCGCGCTGGCCCACTGGCGACACTTTATCGATGCCTTTGCCCGCAGCCTGGCGTCGGTGATCAATATTCTCGACCCGCAGGTGATTGTGCTGGGCGGCGGTCTGTCCAACGTCAGCCAGATCTATCGCGATCTGCCTGCCGCCATCGTGCCGTGGATCTTCTCCGACACCTGCCGCACGCAGATCAAACCGGCCCGTTTCGGCGACGCCAGCGGCGTGCGCGGCGCGGCCTGGCTGCCCCGGCTTCCCGGCGCCGCGCAAGGGCAGCGGTAGACACTTTTTTCAGCAGGTATGTTAAGCTAGGCGAAAATGTTCAGACAGAAAAAGCCATGCCAACGATTGATGATGTTTCAAGATTAGCGAATGTCTCAAGAGCGACGGTATCCCGCGTGCTGACCGGCACCCGGGGCGTGCGCGAAGAGAGCCGGGAAGCTGTGCTGCGGGCCGTTGAAGAACTCAACTATCGCCCGAGCTTTGCCGCGCAAAACCTCGCCAGTCAGACATCCAGCCACGTTGGTCTGGTGATTTCCGCGCAGGACGAAAGCCACGGCGCACGTCTGCTGCCGCTGCTCTCTCAGGCGCTGAAAGGGCTGAATAAAAGCCTGCTGGTCCAGTACGTCAGCGACCCGGTAGAGCAGGCGGCGGTAATCGACGATCTGCAGCGCCAGTGCGTGGCGGTGGTAGTGCTGGGCGCCGTTGCCGCCGACGCGCCGCGCAACGTTATCGCCTTTGACCGCTTCGGCGTCGCCGGGAGCAACAGCCAGGGCTATGACTTCGCCTTTGCCACCGAAAGCGCCTGCCGCTATGTGATTGGCAAGGGACACCGCAACATCGCTCTGCTGGTGGACAGCGATAGCGACGATGCCAGCCGTCAGATGCTGGAAGGCTACCGCAACGTCCTGCAGAACTACTCCATTCCTTTTAACCGCCAGCTGGTGCTGACGGCCAACGATGACGTCGAGCAGGCGCTGCTGACCTTAATTAACAGCTTCAGTAAATACTCAGTCATTATCGTTAAACGCGACCGCTACGCGGCAGAGGCGATGCGTCTGCTGCGCGAATTCACCATCGCCGTCCCGCAGGAGGTCTCCCTGCTGAGCCTTGAGGATTCCCCGCTCGCCTCGCTGCTCTACCCGCCGCTGACCTGCATCTCCTGGCCACTGGAGGCGCTGCTGGATAACTGTATTCAGCGTATTCGCAGCCTGATTGACGACCGGCCAATCTTCGCCACCGAGGGCCGCTCGCTGGCTGGCCGCCTGATCCCGCGCCAGTCGGTCGCCGATATCTCTTGATCTTCGCCCGGTTGGCGCCGGGCCAGACTTACCTCCCCTTTTCGCGCTTTCGTTTCCGGGCTCATTATTACCCACGCATGCAAATAAGAATTATTTTCATTTATAAATAGCTTGTGCTATATAACATAGCAATGGCTATAAACGCTGGGAAATTAACCACACCATTGCGAGGGATCCTATGCTACACCTGACACCGCTGAAATCATTGCTGCTGGCCAGCGCGCTGGCTCTGCTGGCCGCGACGCCGGCCTCGGCGCAGGAGAAATTCAGGGTTATCACCACCTTCACGGTTATCGCCGATATGGCGCAGAACGTGGCCGGCGACGCCGCCGACGTGAGCTCCATTACTAAACCGGGCGCGGAGATCCATGATTACCAGCCCACGCCCGGCGATATCAAACGCGCGCAGGGGGCGCAGCTGATCCTCAGCAATGGGCTTAATCTCGAACGGTGGTTTGCCCGTTTTTATCAGCACTTAAAAGGCGTTCCGGAGGTGGTGGTCAGCGAGGGGATCCAGCCGATGGGCATCAGCGCGGGCCCCTATAGCGGGAAGCCCAATCCCCATGCCTGGATGTCGGCAGATAACGCCCTGATCTATGTCGATAACATTCGCGATGCGCTGGTGAAGTACGATCCGCCTCACGCCGACACCTATCGCCGTAACGCCGAGGCCTACAAAGAGAAGATCCGTCAGACGATGGCGCCGCTGCAGGCCAGACTGGCGCAGCTGCCGGCGGATAAGCGCTGGCTGGTCACCAGCGAGGGAGCCTTCTCCTATCTGGCCCGCGACTATGGCCTGCGCGAACTGTATCTGTGGCCGATCAATGCCGACCAGCAGGGCACCCCGCAACAGGTGCGCAAGGTTATCGACACCATGAAGAAAGAACGCATCCCGACCATCTTCAGCGAAAGCACCATCTCCGATAAACCGGCGCGTCAGGTGGCGCGGGAAGCCGGGGCCCACTACGGCGGCGTGCTGTATGTCGATTCGCTGAGCGCCGCCGACGGCCCGGTGCCGACCTGGCTCGACCTGCTACGCGTCACCACCGAAACCATCGTCAACGGTATCCAGGACGGGATGAGGAAGCAGCCATGAATGCAGCGCAAGCGGGACTGTATGTCGACCAGCTCACCGTCACCTGGCGCAACGGCCACACTGCCCTGCGCAACGCCTCGTTCAGCGTGCCGCGCGGCTCCATTGCCGCGCTGGTGGGGGTTAACGGCTCGGGTAAATCCACGCTGTTTAAAGCGCTGATGGGCTTTGTCCGCGTTGGTCACGGCGAGATCGCCATACTCGGCCAGCCGGTCAACCGCGCACTGCGCCAAAACCTGGTCGCCTATGTCCCGCAGTCGGAAGAGGTGGACTGGTCCTTCCCGGTGCTGGTGGAGGATGTGGTGATGATGGGCCGCTACGGCCATATGGGCTGGCTGCGGCGGGCAAAGCCGCGCGATCGCGAGATTGTCGATGCCGCGCTGGCCCGCGTGGGCATGAGCGAGTTCCGCCATCGGCAGATTGGCGAGCTCTCCGGCGGGCAGAAAAAGCGCGTCTTTCTGGCCCGCGCCATCGCTCAGCAGGGTCAGGTGATCCTGCTGGATGAGCCTTTCACCGGCGTCGATGTGCAGACCGAAGCGCGGATCATCAGCCTGCTGCGCGAGCTCCGCGATGAGGGCTGTACCATGCTGGTCTCCACCCATAACCTCGGGTCAGTGAGTGAATTTTGTGATTATACGGTGATGGTGAAAGGCACCGTGCTGGCCAGCGGCCCGACAGAAACCACCTTCACCGCCGAGAATCTGGAGCGGGCTTTCAGCGGCGTGCTGCGCCACGTCGCGCTCACCGGCGGGGAAGCGCAGGTTATCACCGATGACGAGCGGCCGTTTATCAGCCGGCGCGCGGCGGGAGGCCCACGATGAGCTGGCTGCTGGAGCCGTTTGGCTATCACTATATGCTCAATGCGATGTGGGTGTCGGCGCTGGTGGGCGGCGTCTGCGCGTTTCTCTCCTGCTACCTGATGCTCAAAGGCTGGTCGCTGATTGGCGACGCCCTCTCCCACTCGATTGTGCCCGGCGTCGCCGGGGCCTATATGCTCGGCCTGCCTTTCGCGCTCGGCGCATTTCTCTCCGGCGGTCTGGCGGCAGGCAGCATGCTGTTTTTGCAACAGCGCTCGCGGCTAAAAGAGGATGCTATTATCGGGCTGATCTTCTCCTCCTTCTTCGGGATCGGGCTGTTTATGGTGTCGCTGAATCCGACGTCGGTGAATATCCAGACCATCATCCTCGGCAATATTCTGGCCATCGCCCCGGAGGATATTATCCAGCTGGCAGCGATCGGCTTTATCTCAATGGCGATTCTGCTGCTGAAGTGGAAAGACCTGATGGTGACCTTCTTTGATGAACACCACGCCCGCTCGATTGGCCTGAACACCCGCGGCCTGAAGCTGCTGTTCTTTACCCTGCTGGCCGCCTGCACCGTGGCGGCGCTGCAGACCGTCGGCGCCTTTCTGGTCATCTGCCTGGTGGTCACTCCCGGGGCCACCGCGTGGCTGTTAACCGATCGCTTCCCGCGCCTGCTGGCCATCGCCGTGGCTATCGGCAGCCTGACCAGTTTCTTCGGCGCCTGGCTCAGCTACTATCTCGACGGCGCCACCGGCGGCATTATCGTGGTCGCGCAAACGCTGCTGTTCCTCATCACCTTTATCTTCGCGCCGAAGCACGGCCTGCTGGCCAGCCGCCGCCGCGCCAGGGAGGCCGCATGCTGAACCTGTTCCTGGCCCCGTTCCAGTTTCCTTTTATGGTCAATGCGATAGCGATATCGATCGTCGTCGCCATTCCCTGCGCGCTGCTGTCGGTGTTTCTGGTGCTCAAAGGCTGGGCGCTGATGGGCGACGCCATGAGCCACGCGGTCTTTCCGGGCGTGGTGCTGGCCTACATTATCGGCATCCCCTTCGCCATCGGCGCGTTTATCGCTGGTCTGCTGTGCGCCGTGACGACCGGTTTTCTCGACGATAACAGCCGACTCAAGCGCGATACCATCATGGGGATTGTCTTCTCCGGCATGTTTGGCGCCGGACTGGTGCTGTACGTAGCGATCCAGTCCGATGTTCATCTCGACCATATCCTGTTCGGCGATATGCTGGGAATATCCCTCCGCGATATTGGGCAAACGATGGCGATCGCACTGGTGATTGCGTTGATTATCGGTCTCAAATGGCGGGATTTTTTGCTGCACGCCTTCGATCCAACGCAGGCTAAAGCCAGCGGCCTGCGCGGCGGACTGCTGCACTACGGCCTGCTGTGCATGATCGCCCTGACCATCGTCGCGACGCTGCAGTCGGTGGGGATTATTCTGTCGATTTCGCTGCTGATTGCCCCCGGGGCGATCGCGCTTCTGCTGGTGAGACGCTTTATCCACGCCCTGCTGCTGGCGGTAGCGGTGGCCATCGGCTGCTCGGCGGGAGGGGTGTGGCTGGCGTTCTATCTCGACAGCGCGCCAGCGCCGACTATCGTAGTGCTGTTTACCGCGCTGTTTGTGGTCGCCTTTGTCGCAAGCACGATCCGCGATAGTCAGAAACAGAAAACTTCAGCAATTATCCCCGGTGGCGGCTAACGCCTTGCCGGGGCTACAAGAGCACGACTTGTCGCCCGGCTGCGCAGCGCTGACCAGGGAAAGCCGCTACTTTTTCGGTCGATATTTTTCCGGCAGCGGCGGCACCGGGCGCCTGTCGTCCAGCAGATGGCGAATAGTGAGGATCGGGTGGCGCCAGAGCATCCGCGGCCCGGCCCAGCGCATAATCTGCTTCATCTCCTCGCGCTTCGCCGGCTGGTAGCAGTGCACCGGACACTGCTTGCAGGCCGGTTTATTCTCGCCAAACACGCACTTATCAAGGCGCTTGTCAGCGTAGGCGTTCAGCGCCTGATAGTGCGCATCATCGGCCTGCGCCTCGGGACTGCGCCGCTGGTAGAGGGCAATCATCCGCTGAATCGTCATTTTTTCCCGTTCGATACGCTTCCCCATCTCCCCGCCTTTCGTCTGCTCTTAAGGTGTATTTATCATACACCTTAATATCCATACCCGACCAGACTCACTGCTTCAGATGCTGAATCAACTGCAGGGCTGCCCCGGACAGAACCCCGAAATGGCTGTAGGCATAGAAATCCCGGATAAAAACGCTGCCCTCGAGCTCAAACGGGCGCAGCAGGCCAAGCGCTTCTTCGTGTCGGTAAACCGGGGCCGGCATCGACGTTAACAGATCGCTCTCGCACAGAAAGGCCTTAATGGCCGAGGATGAGGCGCACTCAATAACCGGCTGCGGACAGGGCAACTGCCGGGCGC
>OHAE01001085.1_pt1 | contig 21986 bp, 15 predicted proteins | sample 1577061 | NCBI WGS metagenome assembly OHAE01 (sample SAMEA3541535, study PRJEB24748) | human gut metagenome | biome: human gut; feature: human-associated habitat; material: faeces | place: China | collected 2012
AACCCAGATTCCCGAAAGAACGGAATGGCATAATATTGTTGCACCACTTCACGGGTTTTGTAGCCGATGAATCCGATGGAGAGGACGGCGCCGTCCTTGGCCTGGATGGCAAATTTTCCATCGCTGTCGGTGCTGGTTCCGGTGGTGGTGCCTTTGACGATGATGCTGGCGCCGACGAGCGGGAGACCTTCGGCGGTTACGCGGCCCCGGATCTCGGTTTGCGCCTGGGCACCGATCGAGGCGAACAGCAGAGCCAGGAGCAGCAACAGCCGTCTGCATCCCGAAGGTAGGTTGAAGTTGTTCATATTGCTTGGTCTTTTTGTTGTTTTGAATTCAAAGTTGCTTTTCGGCGAGGAAGTCGCAGGCGTAGACGAACGTTCCGGCGCTCCAGCCGAGCATGGGCGGAGTCTGGTATTCGTGGCTGACGTTGGCGTTGCCTTCGCGGACGTTGTATTTTTCCCAGAGGTTGTGTGTCTGGGCGAAGGTGGCGACGACCGTAGCGACGTATTTGCGGGCGATTCGGCGGGCCTTGGCCGAGAATCCGTAGCGGTCCAGCCCCCGGATGGCCAGGTAGGTGATCGGCGCCCAGCCGTTGGGATAGGACCACTGGTAGACATATTCGTAGGGTTTCTCCTCGCAGACGGCGATTCCGTATTCGAATTCCAGTCGCGGGAGGGCCTTTTTGACCAGCCGGCGGGCCTGTTGTGCGTCGGGAAGTCCGGCGTAGAGCAGGCTGAACACGGCGCCCGAAACTACCGTCGAACGACGGTCGTTGACGTAGTCGTAGTCGTAGTAGATGCCGTCGTCGGCCAGACAGAGCCGGTTGATGCGTTTGCGCCGCACGTCGGCCGCACGTTGCCACTCGGCCGCGGAGGCCTCATCGCCGAGCAGGGCGGCATAGCGTGCGAATGCCGTCTCATAGAAGTAAAGGTTGGCGTTGAGGTCGACGGGGCAGAAATCCTCGCAGCGGCGTTCGAACCGCGGGTTGAAGTCCCAGCCGGATTCGGCTTCGGCGGCGAAATGGGCGCCGAGTTTCAGGAGTTCCGATTCGGAGAGTCCCTTTTTGCGGAAGTCGGTGCCGAGGCGCTGTCCGGCCGTGGCGACGAACTCCAGCCTGAGGGCCGTATCGGCCGACGAGGCGTAGTGGTTCAGTCCGCAGGGGGCGATGCGCCGGGTCATCCAGAAGTCGTATTCGCGGCGCAGGGTCGGGAAGACCTCGGCAACATGATTATTGGATTAACTTTGACGGAGCACTACCGGATAAAAACCACCTTGGTGAATTCATCAAAGAGATGTTCCGGAAACAAATCATAATAATGCGAAAAAGCTACACTTTGAAACGGCTATACAGATGGGAACTCACGTCAGACAACAATTTTATAAAAGACCTCCGCGAGAAAAGAGAAGCCAAAGGCATTTGGCTGATAGATGCTGTAAGCAAACTGTCAAAACACCCGCAAAAAGAAATAGCAGCCCTTGCCACTATCATTACAGCAGCCATCAGTTATCTCACGTTGCTGGAAGAAAACTGTTCTACCTTCAATGGTCTCAAACTTCAGGAAGAGAGCGGTTGGAAAGAACTGGAAGACGGAATCAACATATTAGTGGACCTATGGTTAGAAAAGCAATAACAAAAAATGAAAAAGATGATAACGTTTGGAATTTGCATACTGGCAATATTACTCAACGGATGCAATAAAGATATAATAGAATACAGCAATAATGATCTCAGATCGACCTATTAATTATGGAAACAATAACAGATGACTATCTATTCATGATAGAACAAGCCACTAAAGCTCCTTCGGGACATAACACCCAACCTTGGTTATTTCGTATCGTAGAAGCAGGTATTGAGATTCATCCGGATAAAACTAAAACACTATCAATTGTGGATGGAAACCAGCGTGAAATGTTCATCTCTCTGGGATGTGCAACTGAAAATTTGTGCCTGGCTGCACAAACTAAAGGATATTCAGCCCAAGTAAACATTGCAGATAATGGGAATATCACAGTAAAACTCCAGCCCAATGCAGGCGTAATTACCCCTTCTTCTATCATTATACAAATTGGCAAGCGGCAAACCAACAGAAGTATATATACAGGACAACTGATTCCGGAAGAAATGATACACAAGTTGCTTTCAATACCGAAAGCAGCAACAGTACACCTCCATTGCTGGAAAATCGGAACGCCTGAGTTCGACAAAGTTCGTTACTATGTTCTGAGGGGGAATACAATCCAGATGACCGACTTCCACTTCAAGAATGAGTTGAAAAACTGGATGAGGTTCAATAAGAAGCATGCAGAATCGACCAAAGATGGCTTAAGTTATGCCGTTTTTGGTGCACCTAACTTACCACAATGGTTATCTCGCCGCATCATGAATGCTTGTCTGACTCCCAACATACAAAATAAAAGTGATGAAAAAAAGCTCCGATCGTCTTCACACATCATGCTGTTCTGTACCGAGAAAGATACTCCGAAAGATTGGATTAATCTGGGAAGATCTTTAGAGTGCCTTCTGCTGAAAACAACGGAAATCGGTGTGTCCACCGCTTTTATCAATCAACCATGCGAAGTGGAAATCCTCTCTGAACAAATGCAAAGAGAACTGCTAAACAATAAAAAAACTGAAATACCGGGCGTTTTACTCCGTATGGGATATAGCAGTCCAATGCCCTACTCGCCAAGAAAAAATCTTCATGAAGTACTGATACCCTAAAAACTTCCTTTTATAAAACCTAAACCTTTAGACAATTGTTAGTATCTTCGCCCTACATTTTAAATCTGAAATATCGTTTTACCAATTAAAAGAATCCAATGATTATTCGTACCATACTCGATACAGACCTTTACAAATTCACTACCCCGTATGCTTACATTAAACTATTCCCGTATGCGATGGGCACTTTCAGTTTCAAAGACAGGGATGAAACTGAATACAGCGACGAGTTTGTAGAAAGACTGAAAACTGAAATCAGTCGCTTATCGCATGTAGCACTGACTGGAGAAGAACTGGAGTACATGGTGAAGAACTGCCGTTTCCTCCCCAGAGTCTATTGGGAATGGCTCTCTTCTTTCCGTTTCCAACCGGAAAAAATAGAAGTCCGTTTGGACGAAGATCGACACCTCCACATAGAGATCAGTGATTACCTTTATAAGGCAACGCTTTATGAAGTACCTTTACTTGCCATCGTTTCCGAGATAAAGAATCAATCATCCGGCAATATCGCCAGTATGGGAGATATCTTGTGTAAACTATCCGAAAAGGCAGAACTGTCTAACAAGCATCAACTGTTTTTCTCTGAATTCGGAACACGGAGACGCTTCTCATTCGACGTGCAGGATCAAGTCATCGGACACCTGAGACAAACAGCCCGCTATTGCATCGGCACCTCCAACTGCCATTTCGCCATGAAATACGGCATGAAACCCATGGGTACACATCCGCATGAATGGTTCATGTTTCATGGAGCACAATTCGGTTATAAACACGCCAATTACATGGCTCTTGAAAATTGGGTAAATGTATACGACGGGGACCTCGGCATCGCCTTGTCCGACACCTATACATCTGCCATCTTTTTAAGCAACCTGAGTCGCAAACAAGCCAAATTGTTTGATGGTGTAAGATGTGACTCAGGCGATGAATTCAGGTTTATCGACCGATTGACTGCCCGTTACAAAGAGTTAGGCATTGACTCGACTACCAAGACAATCGTATTCAGCAATGCACTGGACTTTGACAAAGCACTGGACATTCAGGAGTATTGCCGGGGAAAAATCCGCTGTTCATTCGGTATCGGCACAAACCTGACTAATGATACCGGATTCAAGCCATCAAACATCGTCATGAAGCTATCGCAGTGCAAGATGAACCTGAATCAGGAATGGCGCGAATGCGTGAAGCTATCAGATGACATAGGGAAACATATCGGCAGCCCGGAAGAGGTACGTGCCTGTTTATACGATTTGCGGCTGGAATAAACTCCAACCGCAAATACATTTCATCATAACAATGCTTTGATAGCGTCCGTTATCTCTTTATCGGTTTTCTCCATTCCATATCCCTGAATGACTTTTCTGACCACGCGGTCCTGATCTAATATAAAGAAGAAAGGTGCCGCGCCATATGTCCGGTATGACTTGACAATGCCTTCATCACCACATAGGAATCTATAGTTTATCTGGTTCTTATCCGCATAAGTCCGCAGCGAATGAGGTTTGCGTCCCCAGGTTTCTATAGAAACCACTTCAAATTCATCGGCATTGAACTTCTCTTTCAGCCCGTTCAGAAAGGGAATGGATGCATGACAAGCACCGCATCCGATACCGGTCAGATTCACTAAAAGCACTTTACTCTTAAGATTAGATAACGACACCGGATTCTCGTACATATCTTTCAACATCCAGTCGGGAGCTTTCTTCCCTATAAGTTCTCTTGCCGAAAGTTGGGTAGTCTTTCCTTTCTCACCATACTTGCGGATTTCATAGTCTTGAGGCAAATAATCATATAAGTTAAAATCGGCCATTGACAATTGATTCAACACTACATCCGAACATATATTGGCAGAAATCTGATGCGACATTTCCCTGCGGACTTTATAAGGCAAATCATCCGATTTATTAATCCACAGTTCGTAAATCGAGGTCGGGTCCCCTAAGTCAAAAGGAGGTTTCGGTATGTAGTACGCTTTTCCAAAAAATTCAACCTGTCTGTCTTCATGTATCACCAACTTGAAGTAATACGCTTCTCCTAAATCCTTCCATTCGGTTGTGATGCTATCCCCCGTACTCAAAGCATATCCGATGATATTCCGGCTGTAACAGAAAAACGGAGGACCCACCAACCTGAAAGGAAGTTTTCTGGTCGTGAAATCATCGATCATAATCCCTTTATGCTCATGAAAACTTATCATTTTCACTTTTCCATCATAACCAAATTCAAATCGCGTCGTATCTTTGGCGTTAAGAGCCACATAACTTGCACCGATAGTCGAATCAGAAGGATTAGTGTATTCTTTAATAAACCGAAAAGAATTAGTTATAGCAGCCGTATCACCGGGTTGCCAGGACTGAGATTGTTCATGGTAAGAAGCTGATTCTACCTTATCAAGATTACTTAGAACTTTTTTCAAATAAGTTCTCATATCCACATCATTCTTACCACAGACATTCATGACTAATAAGAATGAAATAACAGATAATAAAATGGACTTCATAGTACTTTATATTTTAGACATACACAAATATAGCCAATGAAAGTAGAAATCAACAACCGGCATCTTAACTTTTATACTTAATAATAATATTATAGTATCTACTAACTTTTCATAGAAAGTCAGAGTTTTAAAAGCCTAAAAACAAACAGATGCATATATCTCTATTTTAACATCAAAAAGAAACTATTTTCCCTTTTTGAACAACACACTTTATATTAAAAACCGGTGCAGCAGAAGAATACAACGCATAGATATGACATTTACATACAGAAAGTTGCATCATATTGAGTAAATATGCTATTTCATATAACAAAAGACCTTACTCTTTTCCAAAAAGAAGTAAGTGTTTTCCCGAAAAGAAGTTAGCCTTTTGCTCGGAAGAAGCTAATCTTTTGTCCGAAAGAAGTTAATAACGCAAAAGAAGGCGTAAAATACAAGTTTCCTGAAATTATCGGAGGCTTCAGAAGGGATATGTGTCAACTATCATTTTAAAGGTTCAATCCGACCTACAACGACAGAAGATGTCTAAAAACAAGGATCACCAACCATATGCTTGATAAAAAGGTAAAATCACATCATTTTGATTCTGTCTGATGGGAAAATAAGAGTCTTTTCGGAAGCAGTCGCAAACGAGGCCGGAAAGAAACGAATACAGACCGTATTGAAAATACAGAATGATACTTCATTGTGTATCTGTCAAAATGCAAATTTTCGCCTCAGCCGTTTTCCTTTCCTCTGCTCTTTACCACTCTTACTTCTTCCGCACCAAAAACTGCCTGATCTTCTCCCTGTCTCCTACCACCCAAACCAAATCTCCCAATTGGAAAACTATAGCCTGATTCACCGGAACCAATTCACCCTCTCGTTCAAGGGCTACGACGAGACTATCATATCTTTTTCCTAACCGGGACTGGGCAATGCTTTTGTTCAGAAACGGAAAATCTTCATCTACCGTGAATGAATGAAGCGTCACATCTTGTTTTATGTTCTTTTCATCCGGCAAATCCTGTCTGTTCTCAAGTTCCGTCCGGAACTCTTGCAGCTGTCCGCCTGTTCCGACCACTACTAACTTATCCTGCGGATAAATTCGTTCGGAACTTTGTGGAATGTATATTCTCCGCTCCCCTCTGACAATACTTACTATATTGACACCAAACTCCCGCCTGAAAGGGAGTTCATCCAATGACTGACCGATATAAGACGAATAAGGAGACACCCAAACGGAAGTCAGCTCAACATCTTTGTCATTAAACTCACTGTTAAAACGACTTTTCAGAGGATAACGTTTGCGGGCAGCTTCTTCCCTTCCGTTCAGATTGGTCAGGAAGTGTGTTTCCAGATGCGAATATTGCGTGAGGTTCTCCCTGAAAATAAGAATCAATGCCAATACGGCAACGGCTATCACAATGCCTATCCCATAATTGAGGCTGAAGTAACTGATAACGACCCCTGCAATGAAAAAGACGGCAACCGACACACGAAACAAAATCAGCGCGACCAACCGTCCGTGATTGTAATTATCATCATTCCACAACTTTAAAAATACATCCGGGGAATTATACTTATCTGAAACAAGTGCCCACAGGAAAGGTGTCATCAACAGAAGTGTGACCAGACACATCCCTATGTTTACCCATCGCCCGGGAGCATCGAACATCTCGTTTATCGTGGGATAAACGGTTTGCACAGACAATAACCAAATCGCCGTGAGAAGAACACTATAGATAATCACTCTTCCGACAATCGTCTTCAACAACCGCTTCCAATCGCTGTCATGATTGACCGTCTTCTTACCGGAAGCATAGCGGTCCAGACTTTCCCTGGTTTTAGGCGGAAGTATTTTATAAAGCCATTCGGCCAACGGATTTGCCAACCGGATGAAATAAGGAGTTGTGAATGTAGTAATCACCGATACCGCAACAATAATCGGAGGGATAAAACTATCCAGTACTTTGAGTGAAGCCCCCAGCCCTGCGATAATGAAAGCGAACTCTCCTATCTGGGCAAGGCTGAATCCTGACTTGACGGAAACCTTCAACGGTTCACCGGATAATAAAACTCCCAATGAAGAAAATATGGATTTACCCACAAGAGTTACCAAAGTAATGATGACCACCGGCCAGCCATACTGCACCAAGACAGCCGGATTGACCAACATACCGACAGAGACAAAGAAAATAGCTCCGAAAAGATCTTTCACCGGCTGGATGATATGTTCTATGTGTTCGGCCTCAACCGTCTCGGCAAGGATAGATCCCATAATGAAAGCACCCAGTGCAGCCGAGAATCCTGTACGGGTAGCCAACACAACCATTCCCAGACAAAGTCCCAGCGAAACGATCAGTAAGGTTTCGTTATTCATCAGCCGTTTTGCTTTTTTCAAAAAGAACGGAAGGATAAATATCCCAATCAGGAACCATAGGATCAGAAAGAAAACAACCTTCAACACACTCATCAACAACTCTTCACCTACAAACTCCTTACTCACTGCCATTGTAGAAAGGATGACCATCATCAGGATAGCGATCAGATCTTCAACTACCAATGTCCCGAATACAACACCCGTGAAGCGTTGGTTACGTAAGCCGAGATCATCAAACGCTTTGATAATAATCGTTGTTGACGACATAGACAACATACCTCCCAGAAAAATAGAATTCATTGTGCTCCAGCCTAACAGATGTCCTACCATATAACCGATCAGCAACATGCTGATAACTTCGGTGGTTGCCGTGATAAAGGCAGCTGACCCGACATTTATTAATTTCTTAAAACTAAACTCCAACCCAAGGGCGAAAAGTAAAAAAACAACTCCTATCTCAGCCCAGATATTGATGTTCTCAATATCACCTACAGTCGGGAAAATCTGCACGTAAGGTCCCGCCAATAATCCTGCGACGATATATCCCAGTACCAAGGGTTGTTTCAACCATTTGAACAAAAGGGTAATGATACTTGCGGACATCAGTATTAGGGCAAGGTCGGCAATTAAGGTAGGTAAGTGTGACATGGCATGTATATTTCGTTAGTAATTCATTCCGTTTATGCTCTTTTATTTGTAAAAAAGAACAATCGACAGTCTATTTGTGTTTCGTCTATATGACATTTATTTTGAAACAAAGCGCCGTTGGTCATTGCACAAAATTGAACTTTTCGTGCAAAAAGTATCCACTCTATCCAATATTTCTCTATATTTGTCCCCGAATTGGTTCGGAATCCGTGGTCAACGGACGAAGATTAAAAGGGAATCGGGTGTAAATCCCGGACAGTCCCGCTGCTGTGAAGCTCTGTATAACATCTTATCAATAAACCAATTACAAACCACTGACGGAAAAGGAAACGTCGGGAAGGTCCGATAAGATGTAGAGTCAGTCAGAAGACCTGCCATTCAATGAATAAGAGCTTTTTTACCTCGTGGGTTAGGAAAGAAAGCATCGTTGTTAAGCCCCAAATCGTAGAAATACTGTGTTTTCATCGGGTGGACTCATGTCCGCAGGGTGGAAAGCATGAATATGTGTATTCCATTTAATTGAGAAATGAATATGATTAAAAGAATCTTAGTCGCCAACCGCGGCGAAATAGCCGTGAGGGTGATGCGCTCCTGCCGGGAGATGGAAATAACGAGCATTGCCGTTTTCTCGGAAGCGGACCGAACAGCGAAGCATGTGCTCTATGCCGACGAAGCTTACTGCATCGGCCCAGCAGCATCGAAAGAGAGTTATCTGAATATAGAAAAGATTATCGAAGTGGCAAAGTCGTGCCGCGCAGACGCTATCCACCCGGGATACGGGTTCTTGTCCGAAAATGCAACCTTTGCCCGTCGTTGTCGTGAAGAGGGGATCATCTTCATCGGTCCGGACCCGGAAACCATGGAGGCGATGGGAGATAAGATTTCGGCACGTATCAAGATGATAGAAGCCGGTGTACCGGTGGTTCCGGGTACTCAAGAAAACCTGAAGAGCCTTGAAGAAGCGGTAGAACTCTGCAATCAAATCGGTTATCCGGTAATGCTGAAAGCCTCGATGGGAGGTGGCGGAAAGGGTATGCGGCTGATTCATCGTGCAGATGAAGTGGAAGAGGCCTACACAACCGCCAAGAGCGAATCACTTTCGTCATTCGGCGACGACACAGTTTACCTGGAGAAATTTGTAGAAGAACCGCATCACATCGAGTTCCAGATTCTGGGCGACAAGCATGGCAACGTGATTCATCTGTGCGAACGTGAATGTTCGGTGCAACGCCGCAACCAGAAGATTGTGGAAGAGAGCCCTTCGGTGTTCGTCACTCCTGAACTACGCCGGGATATGGGAGAAAAAGCAGTGGCCGCCGCCAAAGCCGTGAACTATGTCGGAGCGGGAACCATCGAATTTCTGGTGGACAAGCACCGCAACTATTACTTCCTGGAAATGAACACGCGCCTGCAAGTGGAACATCCGATTACCGAAGAGGTAGTCGGCGTAGATTTAGTGAAAGAGCAGATTAAAGTGGCCGAAGGACAGGTGTTGCAACTGAAACAGGAAGATATCCAGCAACGCGGACATGCCATCGAATGCCGCATCTGCGCAGAAGATACAGAAATGAACTTCATCCCCAGCCCGGGTGTCATCAAGCAGATTACGGAGCCAAACGGCATCGGGGTGCGCATCGACAGCTATGTATACGAAGGTTACGAGATTCCGATTTATTATGACCCAATGATCGGCAAACTGATTGTATGGGCAACCACACGCGAATACGCCATCGAACGGATGCGCCGTGTGCTTCACGAATATAAACTGACAGGAGTAAAGAACAACATCAGTTACCTGCGCGCCATCATGGATACTCCCGACTTTGTGGAAGGACATTACGATACGGGATTCATCAGCAAAAACGGAGAAGTGCTCCAACACTGCATCACCCGTACCAGCGAACGTGCAGAGAACATCGCACTGATTGCCGCTTACATGGATTACCTGATGAACCTGGAGGAGAATAACAGCGGACTGGCTGCGGACAACCGCCCGATCAGCAAATGGAAAGAATTCGGATTGCACAAAGGGGTATTAAGAATATAGAAGAGTATGGAAATACATATAGGAAATCGCGTGGCCGAGATAGAACTGGTCAGCAAAGAAGATAACAAAGTGGTACTCACCATCGACGGAAAAACGTTCGAAGCGGACGTTGTCATGGCAGAGAACGGGAATTGCAACATCCTGATGGATGGGCGAAGCTCCAACGCCCAACTGATTCGCAAAGAGAACGGAAAGAGTTACAAAGTGAATACACACTACAGTAGTTTCAACGTCGAGATTGTGGACAGTCAGGCAAAATATCTGCGGATGCGCAAGAAAGGTGAAGAAACACAGAACGACCGCATCATTTCGCCCATGCCGGGCAAGGTAGTGAAAATCCCCGTCAGTGTGGGACAGGAGATGAAAGCCGGAGAAACTGTCATCGTCATCGAAGCGATGAAGATGCAGAGTAACTACAAGGTGACTTCGGACTGCCGGATTAAAGAGATTCTGGTACAGGAAGGTGATAATATCGCCGGAGACCAGACGCTGATAACGTTAGAATAACGAATAATAGAAAGACAATGGAAGAAGTAAATAAAGCCTATGCCACGTTCGAAGAGCGTGACCGTATCGCTTCCCAAGGCGGAGGCGCTGCCAAGATTGAAATACAACATGCGAGCGGAAAGATGACTGCCCGCGAACGCATCGATATGTTACTGGACAAGGGAACATTTGTGGAACTTGACAAGCTGATGGTGCACCGCTGCACCAACTATGGCATGGACCGTAACAAGGTTCCGGGCGACGGTGTGGTGTCGGGTTACGGAAAGATCGACGGCCGTCAAGTGTTTGTCTACGCTTACGACTTCACCGTTTATGGTGGTTCGCTCTCGGCATCGAATGCCAAGAAGATAGTCAAGGTACAACAACTGGCTTTGAAGAATGGCGCGCCGATCATCGCACTGAACGACTCGGGCGGTGCACGTATCCAGGAAGGAATCGAAAGCCTGTCGGGCTATGCCGACATCTTTTACCAGAACACGATGGCAAGCGGCGTGATCCCGCAGATTTCGGCTATCCTCGGTCCATGCGCCGGAGGTGCCTGCTACTCTCCGGCACTGACGGATTTCATCTTTATGGTGAAGGAGAAAAGCCATATGTTCGTCACCGGACCGGATGTGGTAAAGACGGTGATCCACGAAGAAGTCAGCAAAGAAGAACTGGGCGGTGCCATGACGCACAGCAGCAAGAGTGGTGTAACGCATTTCATAGCAAACACCGAGGAAGAATTGCTGATGTCGATCCGCGAGCTGCTCTCCTTCCTCCCGCAAAACAATATGGACGAAACGCGCAAGCAGAACTGCACCGATGACATCAACCGCGAAGATGTATCACTCGGCAGCATTGTCCCCGCCGACCCGAACATACCGTATGATATGAAAGAGATCATCGAACGGGTTGTTGACGAGGGCTACTTCTTTGAAGTGATGCAGAACTTTGCCAAAAACATCATCATCGGTTTTGCCCGCTTAGCCGGACGCTCGGTAGGTATCGTGGCCAACCAGCCGGCATACCTGGCGGGTGTGCTCGACATCGATGCCAGCGACAAGGCAAGCCGTTTCATCCGCTTCTGCGACTGTTTCAACATTCCTCTGATTACGTTCGAAGACGTTCCGGGCTTCCTGCCGGGATATACGCAGGAGAACAACGGCATCATCCGCCACGGTGCCAAAATAGTGTATGCCTTTGCCGAGGCCACAGTGCCCAAGCTGACTGTGATCACCCGCAAGGCCTATGGTGGCGCTTACATCGTGATGAACTCCAAACAGACGGGGGCGGACGTGAACTTTGCCTACCCGAGTGCGGAAATTGCCGTGATGGGTGCCGAGGGAGCTGTAAACATCCTGTTCCGCAAGGCGGACGCAGAGAGCAAAGCCAAAGAACTGGATGCCTACAAAGAGAAGTTTGCCACTCCATACCAGGCTGCCGAACTGGGATTCATCGACGAGATCATCCTGCCGAAGCAAACCCGTAAACGCTTGATACAGGCATTGGAGATGACGGAAAACAAAATGCAGACGAATCCACCGAAGAAACACGGAAACATGCCGCTGTAGGCACAGCAGGCGGACCAAGCAGAGAGAGGGTATATGCGCGGGGGCAAGGCGACCGGAACAAGATTTCGCACGTCTCCCCGCATTTTTCAGGAAGTTTTATCCTATATTTGTGTCAGCTAACTCCAAAACCTTTCATCTTATGCCCACTAAGCGCCTTTTCGTCCCCGATGACATTCTCCGTCCGGCACAGCCGGGTGAAAACAAGAACATACGCCTGCTCCAATACGTCAACTCTACCACACAGGAAAACTTCGACGCTTTCCTGACGCACCATGCCCTGGTATACATCCTCTCCGGGGTGAAGCAGATCAAGGTAGGGAGCAATCAGTTTGACATCCGCCCCGGAGAACTGTTTCTGATACCAAGGGGAGAGTACGTGATGTCGGAATACATTACCGGCGAACATGGGTTCCGCAGCCTGATGTTGTTTTTCAGCAAACGGGTTGCGCAAGGACTGGCCGAACAACTGAGCGGATGTTTGCCGGAACGTATATCGGAAAGGATGCCGACAAAAAGAGAAGCCATAAAGATCATTCCCCACAACCGGGAAATAGAGAAACTGTTTTCTTCGTTGGAGGAATACAGCAAGAGTAAGAGTCCGTTTATGTGCGAACTGATCCGGCTGAAATTTACCGAACTGGTATACCTGCTTCTGGACAGTCCTTACCGGCAACTAATAGCTTCCTTCCTCCTGGATGCGGCACGAAGCGAAAGCCCGGCACTGTCAGCCGTGCTCGACCGGCATTTGTATTCCCCGGCCACCGTCAACGAACTGGCTATGCTTTCCGGCAGAAGCCTGTCGAGCTTTAAGCGGGAGTTTGCCCAGGAATATGGTGAAGCTCCCCGCGGATGGATACGCAGAAAAAAACTGGAACGCGCTGCTTATCTGCTCGACACGTCGGACAAAACGATCGAAGAAGTAACGGACGCGAGCGGATTTGTAAGTGCGGCACACTTTGCCCGGCTCTTTAAAGAGCAATATCAGATGACACCTACTGAATATAGGGGGAGGAATGATGAATGATGGGCGAAAAGCGATGAACGATGGACGAGAAGTGAGAAATGGAGATGATCGAAGACCTATATATAAGGTGTGGGAAGCTGCCGGAACGAAGCACTCGTAAACGTACCCTGAACCAAACAGACCGGAGACTGAACCAAACGGGCAACAACCCGTTCTCTATTTGCTTGTATCTTTGCTGCATGAAATTCATCTTATGAAATACAAGATCAGCTTATGAAAACTAAATTCTTTACTCCCATCCTATTGATCACCTTCTCGGCTACCGCTCTGTGTTGCCAAAGCAAAAAACAAAACCAGCCGACGGAAGAGGCACAGCAACCGGAAACAACGATCATCAGTGACAGCATTCGTTTCTGCGAAAGCACGTACCCCTATCAGGGAGGTATCCTGATCGCCAACTTCGGAACGGAGCAGCTCAATCCACTCAACACGGAAGGCAGGGGATACATCGCCTACCATAAAGATAACCGGACGGAAATCCTGATTCCTGCCGACGGCAACCTCTCCGGACCGAAAGGAATGTTTGTTCGTGACGAGCACCTGTTCATCTGCGACGTCAACAAAATCGTAGTCTACAACCTACAAGCACCGGAGAAAGCACCGCAAGTCGTCCTGCTGCCCGAAGGCAACCTTTTCGTAAACGACCTCGTGGCGGAAGGGAATACACTTTATGCTTCTGTCACCAATACAGGAAAAATCTTCAGCATCGACATCAGTGACCCGGGCGCAGTAGGGATTCCTGCCGAATGGGTGAGCATCGCCGGACCTAACGGGCTGATTATCGAAAACGGAACCATGTACGTCGCCTCTTATCCCGCTGACGGGAAGACAACGGACAACAATGTCATCTATCAGATTACCGACCTGAGCAAACCCGTTCCGGAGAAGTTCATCACCACCCCGGGACAATATGACGGTATCGCCCTCTCTGCCGACAAGAAAACGATGTACATCACCAACTGGACACCCGCACAAGTTTGTGCCGTCGACATGAATACCCGAAAGATCACGCCACTCGACATTAACCCGGAGAAACCGCTGTCCGGCCCGGCAGATATCACGGTAGCCTCCGGAACGATGTATATTCCGGACCTGCCCAACAGCAGGGTCATCGTTTATCCAATGTAAGATTCGGTTCATAATCCGTCATTACTTATACTAAGAATTCCCTTATCCCAGCTTTTCCCATCCATTGAGAAAGTTGAGATAAGGGAATCTTCCGTCTATCGGAAGGCCGTTTTCGGGATGATTATCCTTTCAGGAACTCCGTTCAGAGAGCCCCCCCGATTAACGGTCTATATAACCCCGCGCTCACCTCTCCCGCATCTCTGCCACGAACTCGTCGGTGGTGTAGACCTTCTCCGCCAGCAGGGTGAAGTTGATGAACGCTGCCGTATCGGCGTCCAGTCCGGGGAGCTTGGCAGAGGCCGTGGCGTCAAAGACGACGGCTGCCTCAAATCCGCGTTCCTGCAACTCGCGCAGATGGGACTCCGCGCAGAGGTTGCCGGACATGCCGCACACCACTACCTTGTTCACCCCACGCTTGCGGAGTTGAAGAATCAGGTCATTGTTTTCCGGCCCGTACAGTTTGTGGGGTGCCGTGACGATGATATTCGTGCCCCCGTCGATATAGGGTTTGTAGAGTTCCAGCCAGTCGGCACCCGAACCTTCGAAACCCTCGCCGGTCAACTGTCCCCGGCGTTCGAACATGCCCGTGTCGTGCATCAGTTTCTCGATGGGACCTTCGAAAAGCCATTGGTGATCATGCTTATAGTAATAGTGCGGGGAGATGAATACCAGCATGCCTTTTGCGGCTGCCACCTCGAAGATGCGGCGGAGGTTTTCCACCGTGCCATTCTTCTGTATATTCTCTCCGAAAGCGCCCCAGCCCAGACCGTTCTCGCTCAGGAAATCGTTCTGCGGGTCTGTCATTACAATCGCTGTGTGTCCGTCGATGACGAACGGGGTGTTGATACCTTCCATAATCTTTTTTTGTTTTTAGACGTTTATACTCCTTTTAGCTCAGGGTGCGGCGTCGGTGTACCGCTTGTTTTCCGACTTTGCAAAGATCGGCATTCCACACAGGGCGGGAAAGGGCCATATGGCCGGATAAGTTAGCAATTCTTCCCGAATAAGAAGAAAATCATGCTATCTTACCCTATAAGGAAAGGAAATGGATCAGAAGAGGGAACGGAGACACCTATTTATATATAAAAGGCTTATAACAAACAGGTTTTAGAGAATGGAAACGCCACTCTTCCCCGCCTTCGGGAACAATTGCCTATTCAAAGTGTGATATCGCTCTTTCCCGAGCAGCGATAAGCACCGATCTTTGCAACATCAGATTTAAACAACTAAAACAATCCCGCGAACGTTATGAAAAAGAATTTATTAATTTTAGTCGCACTGCTGACTTCGGCAACGATCTCGGCACAGAACGGAGGAACCATTATGAAGAAGTATGAGAACCAATTGCCGCAAGCCGGCAGGGGAAATGTGCACGTTGCCTACCAAGGCAAGGCCATCGACCAGATGATTTACGATTTTATGGAAGAACAGGGAATACCGGGCATGACGCTTGCCATCGTACAGGCGCCTTACATTCCTCGGGTGGTGGGCTACGGAGTGACTGATTTCACGAAAGGAAACCTCGCCGCCGCCAAGACGCTCTGGCCCATCGGCCCCATCTCGCAAGGATATGCTGCCGTGGCGGTAATGCAACTCTACGAACGGGGCAAACTCGACCTGAACGACCCCGTCGGCAAGTACCTGAAAGATGTGCCGGAAAGCTGGAAACCGGTCAGCATCCTCCAGTTGATGCAGCACAGCTCGGGCATCGCCGACTACCGCGCGCAGAAGGGTTTCGACGTCTCTGCCGATTATCGTCCGGAACAGTTGATCGAGACCGTAGCCGCACTGCCACTGGCCTTCGAACCGGGAACGGATGTGAAGCAGAGCGCCACGAACTTCCTGCTGCTGACTTCCATCATTGAGAAGGCGGGCAAAATGCCTTACCACGATTTCGTGAAGAAGTATCAGATTGACTACCTGGGACTGCGGCAGACTTTCTTCGGAGAAGACCTGGCGAAAGTAAAACAGGAGGACGTGACCACTACGGGCAACGTGCACCAGACATTCAAGAAGGACCGGGACTATATCAACCCCTCGGAAACAACGACCGGATACGTTGAAAAAGACGGCCGTCTCGTCGCAGCGCCTGCTGTCAGCCCTACGGCACTGAAAGGTTTCTCCGACATCTGGGCATCGGCGGAGAACGTTTCCCATTGGGACATCGGACTGGCGGGAAGCGCCTTGATCGAGAAACCGGAAAACCGTGACATCGTGTACAAACCCACCCGGCTGGCCAACGGCAAGGTGGTCCCCGCCATGGCAGGCTGGCAGTTCTATAACCACAACGGGCTGATGGACATCAAAGGCGACGTATCGGGACATTCGGCTTTCCTGAGCCGTTTCACCGACGCTTCGGAACTGGTATGCGTCACCCTGCTCGCCAACAAGGAGGGAGTGGACCTGACGAACCTGGGACGCCGCATTGCCGCCGCTTTCGACAGCGCCAAGATGGGCACGGGAGCCAACGACAACCTGCTGTACACCTACGAGAGCCAGTTCAGCGTAGACGAAACCATGGGACGCATTGAGCAGACGCTCCGGGCAATGGGAATCCCGGTCTTCGCCAAATTCGACCACGGAAAGAATGCGGAAGAGGTAGGCTTGACGCTTCGCCCGAACCAGGTGATCGTCTTCGGTTCGCCGAAAGTGGGCACAAAGCTGATGCAGGACAATCCGAGCATCTCGATCGAATTGCCGCTGAAGATCTCCGTTTGGGAGGATAAGAACGGCAGTGTATGGGCCACTTTCCCACAGATGCAGGTGATGGCGGCCGAATACGGGCTGGAAGCGGAACCGGTGATCGGAAAGATGCAGGAATTGCTGGAAAAGATCGTGATTAAGGGGGCAAGCGTGTATTGACTCCATGCCCGAGGGCATTCTTAAAATAAACACAGAAACGGGGAAATCACAAGCGGTTATGGGACAACGCGCAACGTGACTTTCCCCGTTTCATTCGGGTCCTCCCCGTTTCTATTTTCCTCCTACCGGCAGGCAGACTTCAAACCTCGCCCCCTCACCCGCTTCGGACTCCGCACGAATCTCTCCGCCGAAATGTTCCACAATCGTCTTGCAGATGGCAAGTCCCAACCCCGTTCCTTGAACAAAAGAATCTCCTTTATAAAAGCGCTCAAAAACATGCGCGATCACCTCCTCCGACATTCCCTTCCCGGTGTCTTCGACAAACAGCTCTACGTCCTTCTCCCCCCTCCGGCGATAGCCTATCCGGATGCTGCCCCGGCTCGTAAACTTTATCGCGTTATTGATCAGATTGTTCACCACCTGCTCCAGCCTTACCGGGTCCGCAGTAATCGACACATCCTCTGCGGGCAGATCCGCAATCAGTTCTACACCGGGCTTCACATTCAGACGCTGCATGCGGGCTATGTCGGCAAACATCTTGTTCAGTGAGAAAACCGAAACGTTAAACTCCATGGTGTTCGATTCAATCTTCGAAAGATCCAGAATATCCGAAATCAGGAACATCAGCAACTGCCCGTTCTTCTCTATCAACGCAGCATACTCCTCGATGTCCTCCGGCCTTAAATCGGACTGCTCGCTCACCAGCAGTGTGGAAAAACCCACGATGGCATTCAGCGGAGTACGGATTTCGTGACTCATATTGGCCAGGAAAGCACTCTTCAACCGGTCGCTCCGCTGTGCCTTCCGGAGGGCATCGTTCAGCCTGTCCTCTATATCTTTATGCCGCTGCGTACTCATGCAGATACCTACAATACGGAACGGCAGATCCGACAGTTGCCCCACATAAGTAGACTGCCCCTCGAACCACTCCCAGCCCCCGTCTCCCCGGCGCAGACGATAAGGTACGGGTGCCTCGTACAAGTTTCCCGTCAACTGCCCGGCAAGGGCGTCGAAAAGTACCTTCCGGTCATCGGGATGCACCAAGTCGGAAAACTGTTCCATGGTCAGTGTATAATCTTGAGTCGGAATCTTCAGGTAGTCGAAATAACGCGGGTCAATCACCATCAGGTTCCGCTCCATGTCGAACGACCAGGAAAAGATATGTGTTTTGCTCAGGGCGATATTCAGTACATGCCGTTGCGTCCGTTCTTCAAGCACATTGCGCAAGTAGACGATCATCTTGATCAAGCGGCCGCTTTCATAAATCCCCACAATGCCGCCTTGAATCAGGAAGCTGATATTGGAACGGGGCTCGCGAATGAAGCAATTGGTAGAAAACAAAATGTTGCGCTTTCCGCTCTGTATCTCTTTCAGAAACCGAGGCAAAAGGTTCTCCTTGTCCTGAATCAGTTCGATGATCTCAACCGCCTGTCGCCCGGCAACCTGCTTCAAATCCAGTTGCAGCTCTTCCAGCAACAACTTGTTCATCCGTTCTATCTTCCCGTCAGCGCCGAGGACAAGAATGCTCAGCGGCCACACATCAAACAGTTGCCTGCATACGGCATCTCCCACCAGCGCCTTTTTGAGCGCCCGCCTCTGCCCGTAGAGGCACTTCACCGCCACACACAAGGCAAACACGACAATAAGCAGCAAAACAATAACCGTAATCAGACTATTGTCCCAAATAGCCAAAGAAGAAAAAAAGACAGGAAAAACAAAGGTGTTGAATGAAGATCGGTTCATATAAATTCAGTTGTGTCAAGGCACAAAGATCGTACTAATATCAGTTATCGGCAACGGATCGGGTTGGAAATAATATTCTATTATTCTCACAAAATATTCCATCGTGTACGGATTGACCACTTTTAACTATGACAGGAAAAGCCCCGTACAGAATTAACAAGTCATTAACTATAATAGACCGTAATATAATGACTTTTGCAACCAAAAAGGGATCTCAGCGTTATAGCAAACAAAAGAACATGCTTACTCCGGAGTTACATATATCAGACAATTTCACCACTGCCGACCGCATCAGCAGCGAAACACTGTGGACATATTGCGCCGAACTCAAAAAGACGAAAGCTGTTATTTTTGCCCTCTGTATGCGGGGACGTATCAAAGCGATGATCAACCTGGTGCAATACAATATCGGTCCCGGTACGATGATCGCTATCCCCTCAGAAAGTTTCATACAAGTGCAGAAGACATCGGACGATGTGCAGATGCATGCGGTACTCTTTTCACTTGCATTCATTCACGAAACCCACTTGGACAGATCGATCATCAATACGTTCTACATCATCAACGAACACCCCCTGCTCCCATTGTCCCCGAGAATTTTCGGCATCTACGTCCAGACTTTCGCGCTTCTGACACACATCCATAAAGATGCACCGTTCCTCTTCAGCCATGCCACACTGAAGTCTATGCTTGAAGCACTCCTACAGGGGTTCACAGAGCTCAGTCAGCGAAAAGCGTTGTCGCAGGTAGCGCCTGCCAACAAACATTCCGCCGTCTTTCGCCAGTTTGTCCGACTGGTGCAGGAGAATCATGCCCACCAACATCAGGTACAGTTTTATGCGGCCGAAATGGGAATGAAATCAACTACCCTCTGCCACATCATAAAGAAAGAATCGGGCGGACAGACAGCAATGGAAATCATCAACAGTATCCTGATCCTGGCTGCCCGAACCCTGCTGCGAACCACACCCACTCCGGTGAAAGACATCGCCCTGAACCTGGGATTCAACAACGCGGCGTTCTTCAATAAGTTTTTCAAGAAGCAAGTGGGGATGACCCCACAGAAGTTCCGGAACGCAGAGAAATAAGGTCAGACCTACGAAACAGGCGGACCGAAACGAGTTTCAACAACTATACAGTCATCTCAAACCCCGTATCCGTCCGCCCGTCCTATATTAGTCGCACTTATTGGATGGTCTCTGTGCGGATAGTGAAAAGTTTATTATCCTTTTTCCTTCAGAATCACGTCGTGTGCCCCGCCTTCTACGATACTGGTAGACGAAACCAACGTAATCTTGGCGTTTTGCTGCAAATCGGGAATGGTAACGGCACCGCAACTGCACATCGTAGCTTTGATCTTGCTCAGTGTGGCAGCCAGATTATCTTTCATCTTACCGGCATAAGGCACGTAACTATCGACTCCCTCTTCGAACTTCAAAGATTCCGTTCCGCCCATATCATAGCGCTGCCAGTTCTGGGCACGGTTCGACCCTTCTCCCCAGTACTCTTTCACATAATTGTTCTTGATGCAGAGCTTCTTCGTAGGCGATTCGTCGAAACGGGCAAAGTAACGGCCCATCATCAGGAAATCGGCCCCCATGGCAAGGGCAAGCACCATATGATAGTCGTGCACCAGTCCGCCGTCGCTGCAAATAGGCACATAGATGCCTGTGCGTGCCTGATATTCGTCACGGGCACGAGCCACGTCCTGCAAGGCAGTCGCCTGTCCGCGTCCGATACCTTTCTGTTCACGGGTGATGCAGATAGATCCACCGCCAATGCCCACTTTCACGAAGTCCGCACCGGCTTCCGCCAGATAGAGGAAGCCTTCTTTATCTACCACGTTACCGGCACCTACCAGTACTTTATCCCCATACTGCTGCTTGATCCATTGCAGGGTCTCGCATTGCCATTCCGAATAGCCGTCCGAAGAATCGATGCAAAGCACATCCACTCCTGCTTCTACCAGAGCAGGTACACGTTCCTGATAGTCACGGGTATTGATACCGGCACCCACCAGCAATTTCTTATCGGGGCTTGACACCTCGTTAGGGTTTTCCTTGTGGCTGTCGTAATCTTTGCGGAAAACGAAATAAGCCAGACGGCCGTCCTTGTCGATGATGGGAAGAGTGTTGAGTTTGTGGTCCCAGATAATCTGGTTCGCTTCGCTCAGTGTCAGTCCCACTTCGCCTACAATCAGCTTGTCGAAAGGGGTCATGAAGTCTTTGATCTTTTTGTCCAGCGGATCTCTGGAAAGGCGATAGTCGCGGCTGGTTACCAATCCCAGAAGATGTCCGTTCGGTGTGCCGTCATCCGTGATTCCGATGGTAGAGTGTCCGGTCTGACGAAGCAGGCGAAGTACATCATCCAACGTATGTTCCGGTGTCAGGTTCGAGTCACTGGTCACGAAACCGGCTTTAAATTTCTTCACTTTCCGCACCATTTCCGCCTGACTGGCGATGGGTTGCGAACCGAAGATAAACGAGAGTCCTCCGTTGCGTGCCAGCTCGATAGCCAGTTCGGGACCGGAAACCGACTGCATGATTGCCGAAACGAAAGGAATGTTCAATTCGATTGCTGCTTGTGTGCCTGCCGCATGTTTCACCAGCGGGGTGCGTAAAGATACATTGGAAGGTACACACTGTTTGGTGGTAAGACCGGGAATAAGTAAATATTCACCGAAAGTTCTTGATACTTCTTCTACGTAAACTGCCATAAGATAAGTTGTTTTTTGGCATGCAAAATTACATCTTTCTTTTTAATTATGTGACTGGGGAAGGGAGATTTTTTCAATAATCCTCTCAAAAGCTTGTTTTTAATCACATCATAGCACTGGGTGAGGCACCAGCAGGACAGGGCAACAGAGTAAATATCCTCGCAGAAAATT
>OHAE01001089.1_pt1 | contig 21969 bp, 8 predicted proteins | sample 1577061 | NCBI WGS metagenome assembly OHAE01 (sample SAMEA3541535, study PRJEB24748) | human gut metagenome | biome: human gut; feature: human-associated habitat; material: faeces | place: China | collected 2012
GGGAGCGGGGGAGGTCGTTGCTCCTTTCTGTGAGAATAAGGATGGGAATATCTGGATTGGAACTCAAAGCGGTTTGTATTTTTTCAATGCTGCTACTCGGGAGCTTTCTCCTTATGCAATAGGAGGAACTAAAAATCAAAAGTATGACATTCGTTCTCTAATGCTGGATGGTGACTATTTATGGATCGGTACTTATGCCGGGGGAATACGGGTTATCAATTTACGCACAGGGGCAGTGAAAGCCTATACTCATTCTCGTGGAATCCCCAATACGATTTGTAGCAACGATGTGTTGTGTATTTATAAAGGACGAAAAGGAGAAATTTATGTAGGAACGAGTTGGGGATTGTGTCGTTATGACGCTGCTCGAGATAACTTTATGACCATCACAAGTGTCGGTTCAATGGTTTCTGTTGTCGATATCTATGAGGATATGTACAATCATCTCTGGATTGCGACTTCCAATAGTGGTGTGTTTTCTTACAATACAATGAATGCTCATTGGAAACATTATCAGCATGAACGGGAAGATTCGACTACGATCACCAGTAATTCGGTCATTACTTTATTTGAAGATACGAAAGGAACCATGTGGTTTGGAACGAATGGGGGAGGACTGTGTTCTTTTGATGCTAAAGAGAAAAGATTCATTGAGTTTGACCCGCATAATACTTTATTACCTAACAAGGTTATTTATGCGATTGAGCAAGATCAGGGAGGTGATTTCTGGGTATCCAGCAATGCCGGAATTTTTAAGATTAATCCTGTTACCAAAGATCATTTCCGCCAGTTCACGATTAATGACGGCTTGCAAGGGAATCAATTTATAGCCCGGTCTTCATTGAAATCATCCGAAGGAAAATTGTATTTTGGTGGGATCAATGGCTTTAATGTATTCCAGCCGGAACAGTTTGTAGATAACAAATATATTCCTCCGGTTTATGTGACCGATATTCGGTTACCTTATCAAACCGATGAGCAGGAGGTGAAGAAACTGCTTCAGTTGGATAAACCGCTTTATATGGCTGATAAGGTGACTTTATCTTATGAAAACAATAGCTTCTCTATTCGTTTTGTCGCTCTTAGTTTTGAAGACCCGGGGAAGAACCGGTATTCTTACATACTTCGGGGAGTGGACAAGGAGTGGATTCTGAATACCGATAACAATATGGCTTCTTACACCAATTTGCCTCCCGGTGAGTATTTGTTCGAAGTCAGAGGCTCTAATAATGATCGTCAGTGGAACGAGAATACTACCACTTTAAAGGTGGTGATTACTCCTCCCTGGTGGCGTAGTACCTTTGCTTACTTCGTTTATGTGCTCATGCTGTTGGGATGGATCGGCTGGATGGCTTGGCGATGGAACCTCCGTGTTAAACGCAAATATAAACGGCGGATGGAAAAATACCAGACTGCCAAGGAACAGGAAGTTTATAAGTCGAAGATTAGCTTTTTCATCAATCTGGTACATGAGATACGTACTCCGCTTAGTTTGATACGGCTTCCTTTGGAGAAATTATTAGAGAAAGAGCATGAAGGAAAAGATCTCAAGTATTTGTCTGTGATAGATAAAAATGTAAATTATCTGTTGGGGATTACTAATGAATTGCTTGATTTTCAGAAAATGGAGAGTGGTACGCTGCATCTGAATTTGAAAAAGAGTGATATTAAAGAACTTGTCAGTGACGTTTATAATCAGTTTACAAGTCCTGCTGAATTAAAAGGTATTGATTTGCAACTGACTGTGCCTGAACAAGAACTGGTGTCTACGGTGGATAGGGACAAATTAAGTAAGATTCTTGTCAATTTGATGGGAAATGCCATCAAATATGCACATGCGCGTATTGACTTGAAGCTGCTTGTCACTGATGGGGGATATGAGATACAAGTGAACGATGATGGTCCCGGAATACCAAATGAACAGAAACAAAAGATATTTGAGGCTTTCTATCAACTGCCTGACGATAAGGTGGCCACAGCAGTAGGCACTGGCATCGGGTTGGCTTTTGCGAAGTCTTTGGCAGAAGCTCATCAGGGAGATTTGCGTCTGGAAGATAATGTTGGAGGTGGTTCTTCGTTTATACTGTCTCTTCCGGTCAAAGAGTGGGAGACGGAAAAAACGAGTGATATTGTAGAAATATCCCCGGAGCATGCGGATGCTTCTGAAACGATTTCTTCGGAGTATTCAGGGAAGAAGTTTACAGTTCTGTTGGTTGAGGATAATGTTGATTTGCTGAATCTGACTCGTGAGTCATTGGCGGAATGGTTCCGTGTGTTGAGGGCTTCCAACGGTCGTGAAGCACTTGAAGTGCTTGCGAAGGAAAATGTGGATGTGATAGTGAGTGACGTTATGATGCCGGAGATGGATGGTCTGGAACTTTGCAGTAAGGTGAAATCCGAAATCTCTTATTCACATATTCCGGTCATATTGTTGACAGCGAAAACCACTTTGGAGTCTAAAGTCGAAGGACTTGAATGTGGGGCGGATGTATATGTTGAGAAACCATTCTCTGTTAAACAGCTCCATATGCAGATCGAGAATCTGTTGAAGTTGAGGCAGTCTTTCCATAAATTGATGGTGAGCTTGGCAGGAGATACGGTTGCTGTTTCGACAACGGATTTTGCGATGTCTCAAAAAGACTGTGAATTTATAGCGAAGATACAGGGAGTAATAGCCGAACAGTTGGCGGATGAGAACTTCTCGATAGATACTTTGGCGGAACAGATGAATATGAGCCGTTCTAATTTCTATCGGAAGATAAAGGCTTTGTCCGGAATGTCTCCTAATGATTATTTGAAGACACTTCGTATGAATAGAGCTGCTGAACTGATTGTGAGCGGTACCCGGATTTCTGAAGTGGCAGCGCAGGTAGGATTTACTTCTTCCTCTTATTTTGCGAAATGTTTTAAAGCGCAATATGGTGTACTGCCTAAGGAATATACAGGTCAGCCTCCGATTTCAGGTGAGGCTTGATAAAGAAGGGATAAAAGCATATAAAAAAACTCCTGTCGTGCAATATCATTGGATATTTTCCGACAGGAGTCAAATATAAAATAATTAATCGAGTACTCTTTCTAATTAATTGAGTAGGCTTTATTTCTTTTTTTGTCCCGGGTAAGGTTCTACCATGCAACGTTTAGCCCATGCTTCGTAAGCCTTTGTCATTTCAGCTACTTTTTCAGGGTATTGTGCTGCCAGATTATGCATTTCGCTCCGGTCCTCATTCAGGTTGTATAATTCCCATTTAGCGTTTTCTCCCGGACGAACCAGTTTCCAACCGTCATTAGAGAGGAATGCACGTTCATTGTAATGTTCGAATCCAAGGTAGTCATGTCCTTCACGATGTCCGGTCTTGAAGATAGGAACCAGACTCTTACCCTCCAATGGGATGATGTCATTTCCTTTATATTTGGTAGGATAAGTGGCGCCTGCCATATCGATACAAGTAGCCATGATGTCCATCACATGTCCGATTTCGGGAGTCGTTTTGCCGACATTCTTCTTGATACCTTTTGGCCAGTGGGCAATCATCGGAGTACAGATTCCTCCTTCATAAGATTTGGCTTTCCAAAAACGGAACGGTGTGTTGGCTACGTTTGCCCAGCGTGCTCCCAGTGAAGCATAAGTTGTTTCCGGTCCAGGCAGCACTTCTTTGTTATGAGGATAAACCATTTTCTCCCCTTTACGTGTCATATCAGGACGGTCGTTTTCTCCTGGAGAGTAGTTCTGACAATCTTCATTGCTGCATCCATTGTCGGAAAGGAATAAAATCAGTGTATTTTCAAGTTGTCCTGTCTTTTCCAGAGCATCGATTACTTGTCCTATTCCCTGGTCCATACGGTCGATCATGGCAGCATGAACAGCCATGGCACGAGCATCCCATTCAGCATGTGGGTTATCTTCCCATTTATCTTTGAACTGTCTATCAGACAGGAAATTATCCATGTTAGGGAATATACCCAGTTGTTTCTGACGTTCGTAACGTGCATTACGAATGGCTTCCCAACCTACTTTATAGGTATCCTTATATTTTTCAATATCTTCCGGCAGTGCATGCAATGGCCAGTGTGGTGCTGTGTAAGCCAGGTACATAAAGAATGGTTTATCGTCTTTGGCATACTCTTTCACTTCTTTCACTGCACGGTCTGAAAGCGCCTGTGTGATGTAATATCCGTCGGGTACTTCTTTCACGGGTACTTCACCTTCTACCAGACTGAATGGGTCAAAATAGTCTACTACTCCGTAGATAGTACCATAGTGGGTATCAAATCCGCGATTTACCGGATAATGACAAAGATCAGAATAGGTTTCGTGATATACGTGATGTGCGAGCCATTCGCGTTGATCTTTGCGTAGTGGAGTTTCTGCGATGTGCCATTTACCTACCATGCTGGTAGCATATCCTGATTCTTTCAATACCTCTGCGATGGTAACGGCATTGCGTGAGAGTGTTCCCCGGTAACCCGGCAGGTGGTCATCGAAGGTCATACGTCCGATTCCTGCCTGATGTTGATAAAGTCCTGTCAACAGGGAAGCACGCGTCGGACAACTCCGGCTGGTGTTATAGAAATGATTGAAACGTACTCCTTGTTTTGCCAGTTTGTCCAGATTAGGTGTGTGAATTTCACTACCGTAGCATCCCAGGTCGGAATAGCCTAGGTCATCTGCAAGAATTACCAGGATATTGGGTCTTTGATCGGACTTTTTTCCTTTGGCCTCTGCTGCAGAATGTCCTGCAACCATCAAGGCGGTTGGTAATAGTAAAAAATTAGAATTCATAAGTTTAATGTTGGTTTATAATTTGTTTTTCACTGTATTACTCTTTTCCTTTGTCTTTGTTTTCCTCATACCATTTACATACTTTCTTGCTCAACTTGGCAACCAAATCAGGATGCTCATTTGCGATATTATTCTTTTCGAACTTATCCTTTTCCATATCATATAATTGCGCATCGCTTCCGTCACCGTTCACTAATAATTTCCATTTTCCACTGCGTATAGCTAAATGGGGGCTTCTGTCATAAGGGTTCCCTGGAAAGCCAAAATGTTTGTTTCGTCCGAAGTCCCACATTAAATCGGTCTTGCGTTTGGCTTCCGATTTACCGAGAAGAACTTTTGAATAGTTCTGTCCATCGCCTTTGTAACCTTTTTCTGTTTTGATTCCGGCTATAGAACACAAAGTCGGATATAAATCTACTGCGCATAATACAGACTCGTTATTTACCTGTCCGGCTTTAATTTTCTTTGGATATCTAACGATGAACGGCATACGGATCCCACCTTCATAAAGACTATTTTTAGTTCCTCTCAAATAAGCGGAACGTACAGATTTAAAGCTGGGTGCAGGACCATTGTCGCTAGTGAAAATAATGATTGTATTTTCTCCCACTCCCAACTCATCCAGGGTTTTGATGAAACGTCCGAGTTGTTTGTCCATCTCCGCTAGTACAGGAGCAAATGCTTCTTGTGTTTCCCAGCTTTTTCTTTCCTTTTGTTTGAATTCCGGTACCCAAGGGGTATGCATATCATCCGGCCATAGATTCAGGAAAAAAGGTTCGCCTTTATGCTTTTTTACAAACTCAATACTTTTATCTACAAAGTATTCGGTACGTCTCCAGCGTTTCACGCTGTCTTTATCCGACCAGATCCATTTGGTAGCAGTGATTGCTGGTTCCGGATCCGGACTTTCGTAGGTTGATATATATTCGTCAAAACCGTAATTTTTAATAGAAGGAGCGTTATGTACGTCACGTCCGCCTCCCATGTGCCATTTTCCGATGTGTCCTGTTGAGTAACCTGCATTTTGGAAAGCACGCGCCATTGAAGGCAACTTATCATCCAGGAAATTACGTTGTTCGCATCTCTTATTAGCAGCTTTGTCGTTCAGGAAAGTGTTGATTCCCACTTCAAGAGGAAAGAGACCTGTGGTTAATCCACAGCGGGATGGAGAGCTAACCGGCGCAGAAGAGTAATATTGGTTGAATAATAGTCCGTCCTGTGCTAACTTGTCAATATTAGGAGTAGGAACGAATTTACCTCCATAACAACCTATGTCACCGATACCCATATCATCGATATAGATAATTACTACATTAGGTTTGGTTTCTGCTTGTGTGTTAGCAATGGGGAGTAGGGCTCCCAGCCAGGGTAAATGTTTTTTCAAATTCATAATTATTGTGATTTAATTAACTTCAGTTTTTCGTGATGACTTTTCGCAAAAGTAGGGAAGATATCAGAGAAGGAAGGAAAAATACTAATCAATAAAGGAAAAAAAATGGTAGAATGATAGATTTCTTCTTTCTTCTATTGGGAAAACAGGAATAGAGAAGCTCGTAGAAACCGAGAACTTCTCTATTCTTCTAATTATTCTATGATACGATCATTGGAGAAAGTATCTTGAATGGGAGCTTTACTTCGCCACGGTTTTAGTCAGTAATTGTACCCATGAGTATTTAGTGTTTTCTACCCAATTATCCGGTGAGACTTCGATAGTACCGGTTTTTGCTGTTATTTTTTGTATGCAAATCAATCCTTTCTTTCCATTGGCAGTTTTGAACAGGTAAACTTTATCTGCCTGAATAGCTAAGACTTCGGAGGTTGGATCTGCCAGATTTTCTATCGGAGTTGCATCTACTTGGGAGATTGCATTAAATTCTGCTTGTGATAAAGAGGTTTCAGCAAATAATGTGTGTTGTAAACCATTAATTGTCATCAAGCCATAATCACTTCTTTTAGCAGGTGAAACAAGAGCAGGTACAGCTTCGCTTCCTGAAGGCAAGATAATATCTCCGAGTGAGAAATCGACTTCGTTTGCATATTTCATGGCATCAGCAGCCATATAGGTGCGTCCAAGAAGCCATGTTGCATAATAACAACCATAATAAGCTGAAGCTGTCTCTACTATTTCTCCATCTTTTCCGTAATCCGGATCGGAGAATAAAACAGAAGGAGTAATCTCTACCAATAAGTTACGTTGGTACGTATGGCCGTCGGTACCTAGAACGACTACTGTAATACAGGCATTCTCTTTTAAAGAAGTAAACTTGTAAGTTGTTTCGTAATTAGTCGTTCCGTCTGCAAATGACTGGGCAGTTTCTTCTATCAGACTTCCCTGCATTCCGGTTTTGGAGTCTGCCTGATAAATTTCAAAACTCATGATTTCTCCTTGTACTTTGATGGTTGCCGTGTATTCAGCAATCCCTTTCGTTAATGATACTCTATTATTCTGATCGACACCCGCAAATTCGATTTTGACAGGTGCTTCATAATCAACTTCATATTTATCTGCACAACCGAATAATCCAAATAAACTGATTGACAGAATTAATGCAATTATACTATTTGTTTTCATGACTTTATTTTTTTAAGTAAACATTCTATTTAGATTAGTATCCTGGATTCTGGTAGATATTCGGGCAGTTATTAACTTCATCCTGTGGTATTGGAGCCAAGTTCATGCGCTCGTTATAGTTTCGTGTATCTAAAGTTACCCGTTGATATTCACCGTTAATTTTCTTTATTCCGACAGCCGGTAATCTCATTACATCTTTTGCTATCAGCCATCTTCTTATATCAAAGAATCGATGATCTTCAAAACAAAGTTCTACACGGCGTTCTTTGCGTATGCGTTCCCGAAGGGTTGCCTGATTATAATCTGCGGCCAGTAAGTCTGTCGTGATACCGGCACGACGACGTATCCTGTTAAGCTGGGCTATTGCTTTTTCTCTGGCTGTATTCGTATCTTCAGCCTCATTCTCGGCTTCTGCATAATCGAGCAGGATTTCTGCATATCTCATCATTGGAAAGTCCATGTAAGTGGTACCACCTTTTCGATGATCGATACGGTCATCCAGGAACTTTGTCAGGAAGTATCCGCTTCCCCATCTATATGATTTTGACAGGTCTATTGCAGCTGGCTTACCGTTGACTAAAGGCCAGGTAGCACCATCACATAGAATACTCTGCGCCAAACGAGGATCCCTGTTAGCATAAGGAGAATTTACATTGTAACCGGAGTTTGGGTTGATGATGGCTTTCGTATTTGATTCGTAACCGAGAATGGGCTGTGAGCCGTCGAGCATATCATAACAGTCTACCAGCCATTGGTTCGGACAAGTCAGTAGTTCTTTATTTACATTCCAGGGGTCAAAGGCAGGCATCATTCCGTAAAGGTCATTTGCCGGTGCACGGAGAAATCCCATGATTACCTCACCATTGGCACGGGTATTGAATAATCGTGTGTAGCTCTTTTCGGGAGTGGTCGGATCTTCATATAAACGATAGAAATCTCCATTGTCAGCATATTCAATCATATCGTAGGCAGCATCAGCCGCTTCTCTCCAAGTTACTCCGGACGCATTGTGTAAGGGACTTGCTGCATAAAGTAATGTGCGTGCCAGATAGCCTAGGGCTGCTCCCCGGGTAGCTCTTCCGTAATCTGCTGCATCGTATTTGTCGGGCAATACTCCCGGCTCTGCAAGTTCTTTGAATTCATTAGCAATCCAACGGACTGTGGTTTCTAACGATTCACGTTTGATTTCGTCATAAAGCAACGGATCGAGTTCTTTGTCTCCGATTACTAATGCTCCGTAGAAACGAAACAGTTCGTGGTGATACAATGCACGCAGAAAGCGTACTTGGTTTTTCAAGGAAATCTTCTCTGCATCCTCCAATGGTGAACGGTCTACGTTGTTCAGGAATGTGTTCGCAGAACGGATGGCCTTATAGTAAAATGTCCATGGATGGTCACCGCCAATCAAACCTTTGGAAGCATCAATTCCCCCTTTGATAAATTTCTCGAGTTCGGGAATAACTGCCCCTCCGGCACGGGTTGTATTTCCGGCTCCATCGTCTGTTGCGTTGTCAAGCATACAAGGTGAACCACCAATGTTTGCCAAAAAACCAAAACTGCCAAGGCGGTCTCTCCCCATGCGCATACGTGCATACAAGTCGTATGCAACTTTGCGGGTCAATGTAATGTCCGAATAAACTTTCTCTGTATCCGTAAGATCCAGTTCGGTTTCTTTCATCAGGCTATCTGCACTACAACTGGCAAGCAGGACAGCCGTTACAAAGGATATAAATAGTTTTCTCATAAATTATTCATTTCAAACATTAGAAATTCAGGTTGATACCAAAATTTATTACTTTTTGTTGTGGATAGAATTGTCCATTACTATTGTTCGATGATTCAGGGTCTACCTTCTTTACGTTATCCCATGTAAAGAGATTGTAGGCATTCGCATATACTCTAAGTGAACGTACTCCGAATTTTTTCAATAGTTTGCGAGGTATAGTGTAACCTAACTGAATGTTTTTCAGACGTAAGTATTTGGAGTCTTTCAACCAATAGTCAGATTTATAATAATTAGGATGCGCGGCAGTGGCTGCCTTAGTGAAACGTGGGTACGTTGCTGTTGCTGCTGTTTCCGGTGTCCATCTTCCGATATGCTCTTCGTAATAATTACCCCAGAAATTATCCCATGCAATATCCTGTTGCAGATAGATGGATGAACGGGCAGCTCCCTGAAGCAATATACTAAAATCAATACCTTTCCAGTTCAAACCGGCAGCAAGAGAGAAAGTCATTTCGGGTACCGGATTATAGCCGATAGGAGCTTGGTCGTTAGAATCGATCACTCCATCATGATTCAAGTCTTTATATTTAATATCTCCAGGTCGGCTTACTTGTCCGAATTGAACGGGAGAACTTGCTATATCTTCATAAGAGCTAAAGAAACCGTCGGAAATATAGCCGATAAACTGTCCGATAGGATTTCCCGTTTGTGACATATAGGCATAGGGCTTTACAGATTCACTTTTCTCTACAATTTCATTGTGTGCATATCCATAAATCCCTTTTATGGAATATCCAAAATCTCCTTTTTGATCTTGATAGCCTATTTCCAGATCATATCCCTGATTTGTTACGACACCATAGTTTATGGGAGCCAATCCGTTTGAACCGGCTGCTTGAGAATATCTTTCCGGTTCACATAGGATATTACTACGACGTTCTTTAAAAAAGTCGATACTGGCAGATATTTTGTCTTTCAACCATTTGGTCTCAAGTCCTAAGTTGTATTTCCGTGCAACTTCCCATGTGATATTTTCATTGGCGCTTTTTCCTTGAATCAGACCTTTAATCGCAGGATTATGTGTCTCTCCAAAAGTGTAGCCTAGTCCTTCATCGTATCCTGAACGATAATAGTAAGAGAAACCTCCCAGCTTGTCATTACCAACTTCACCATAAGAGAAGCGTAGTTTAGTAAAACTTAAGATAGGGTTTTCTTTAAAGAAAGGTTCGTTAGTCAGTACCCATCCCACTGATGCTGCAGGAAAGAGCTGATAACGGTGTCCTTCCGCGAAACGGTTTGAGCCGTTATAGCCTGCGTTAACTTCGAATAGATAGCGATTCTCATAATCATAGTTAACACGTCCTACTAAAGCCTGATAGATATGAGGTACATAAGAATAGCGTCCACCGGGAGTGGAAGTGTAACTCATATTATAAAGTACCAATCCAGATATATTATGTCCGGAGAAGGATTGCTTATAACGAACTGCCGCTTCAGCATACTTCCGATGTGTAGCTGCCGTTTTATTGGTGGCTTTTGTTGGCAACACCATTTCAAGTCCTTGTTTATAAGTCCCGTTTACAGGATTATATTGATAGATATTGGGACGCTGCTGTATGCTTCGGTTATTGCTCCAGCCTGCATCGTAAGAGAATTTTCCGTCTATACTTAATCCTTTTAACAGTTTCCTTAGGTTATATTTAAAAGCAAAATCTGTCTCAAGTTTGTTATTGAAATTAAGAAAAAATCCTGAATAGCATAATGTCACGAGTGGATTCTGTCTCCATATACCATCGGCGGCGGCATAAGTTCCATTCGCATTTAAGATTGGGAATGCTTGAGGAGAATTGCGGTAGAACATGCCGAACAGACGCAGTGCTTCCTGTCCGTCAGCATCATAGCCATAGGGGCGGTTCTGACTTCCGAAACGATAAGCAAGATTCACGGATACCTTGAAATCTTCAGTTAGGTTGATATCGATATTCGAACGAGTGGTGAGCCTACTGTACTTATATTCCGAATTATAACCTTCTTTGTATAAGCCTTTTGCTACATCGGGTGAGGCTGCTAAAAGAGCTTGTATTGTCTCATGTTCTTTAATTTTGTCTACGTCTGTCTCAAACATACCGGTTTGAGTGAAGTATCCAACGGAAACGAAGTAACGTACTGTTTTATTTCCGCCGGATAGGTTTACATTGTATTTCTGTTGGAGACCATTTTTCGTAAACATATCTACAAAGTCATTGTCCGGGTGTGTAAACGGGCTTTTCTGGGTACGATAGAGGTAGTTGTCATATTCTGACAGGAAAAGCCCGCGAGTATTACCTGTATCGGAAGGGTCAAAGCCATCATTGATAGCCCCCTCACGCATGAATCTTGAAACGGATTCTGCATTTAGGGTTTGAGATATACGATTGAAGGAAGTGACACCGAATTCAGATGAGAAGGATATTCGAGTCTCTCCTTCACGACCTCGGCGGGTAGTTACCAATATCACACCATTTGCTCCTCGTACACCGTATACGGCAGTTGCAGAAGCGTCTTTTAATACAGAAATGGTTTCAATATCATCAGGGTCGATTTGCGCCATAGGTCGTTCTACCCCGTCAATCAATACTAAAGGGCTAGAGTCGTTCAATGAAGCACGACCACGAACGAACATCGTAGCCTGATCACCGCCGGGACGTCCGCTCTCTTGTCGGGTTACTAGTCCCGGGATGCGGCCACCTAAAGCGTTTGTGACACTTGATACAGGCATGCTTTTCAAATCTTCGGTCCCGACATTAGAAATAGAACCGGTCAGAGATACTTTTTTCTGTGTTCCATATCCCACCACAACAACTTCATCTAATTGTGCAATGTCTTCTTCCAAAGTGATATTGATAAAAGGATGATTCTTTTTTATGGCAATAGATTGTTCTATAAAGCCGATCATTGAGATAAGAAGTGTTTGCTCTGCTTTGTTGGACAATGTAAGAGTAAATTTGCCATCCAAACCAGTCACTATTCCATTATTAGTCCCTTTCTGAAGGACAGTAGCGCCAATCATCTCCATTCCTTGGGCATCTTTAACAATTCCGCTAACTTTGGTTTGGGCACAGACATGCCAGATGGAGGAGGTTAAGCATATGAATAATATTATTATCTTTTTCATGTTTTCTATCTATTAAATAGTTTTGATGCCCGTTACCAACCTGGATTCTGTTGGATGGAAGGGCTTTCCTTGATTACTTTCAGAGGAATAGGATGATAATACATGTAATCTTTAAAATTGCGTGCTTCATCTACTGTAATGCGTGTATAATGAAGCCCAGAAGCATTTTCTTCTACTTTCATTCCGATAATAGGTTCTCTAAGTTGATTGCCATCCATCCAACGTCGCAAATCGAAGTAACGATGTTCTTCAAAACAGAGTTCGATACGGCGTTCTTGCTTCACTTTTTCCATAAAGTTGTTATCTGTCACCCCATTAAGAAATTTATCATTTGTTCCGAATCCTGCTCTGGTACGTATTTTTTGTATGGCTTCTATTGCTGTCAAACCATAGCCTTCTGGATCCGCACTCATGCCGTAAGCGTGATGCATGGCTTCTGCGTAGGAAAGTAGGATATCAGATAAGCGAATCATCGGGAATAAGTGGAAAACGGTACCCACATTGGCCTGTCCGAAGTTCAGTGTTTTGTCCTGGAATTTAGCTAAATAATATCCCGTATTGGTCGAACGGTTCTTCACTTGGTTGAGTCCGTCTATGGTTGTGTTATCACTAATTCGCGTATAAATGGTATTCTTTCCATAAACCGAACCGTCATATCCGATAATTGCTGCCAAACGCGGGTCTCTGTTAGTATACATGCTTGCACCGTCAGAAGAATGGGTATAATCGCTTCCATCTTTCATGGTAAATGCATCGATCAATTGCTGTGAAGGTACTGTACCTCCTCCCTGATCTTTTGAGATTGTAGGGGGATAATGCCTGTTTTCCAGAGCATTGTCCTTAGCAGCCGTATAGAATAGGATATATTCCGGATTAGGATTGGCATTGATAAAGATCTTGTCGTACGTTTTAGCAGCAGTAAGAGCTATCAGATTATATTTTTTATTTCCATTCGGAGATATTGTTCCGTCTGCATTTAGATTGATTACATCTGCACAAGCTTTGGCTGCAAGTTTCCAACGTTCCGTCACATCCGAGCCGTCAGTATAGCCTAGTAGTGGATCGTTATTATCTGTTCTGTTGTAGAGTGGGCTTGCGGCATAGAGTAATGTCTTGGCTTTAATAGCAAGTGCCATTCCTTTAGTCATACGGCCATAAGAACCATTCCCACCTTCCGGATCAACTTTTAATACAGCGGCAGCACTCTCACATAACTGTACGATGTGATTGACGCAGTCTTTGAAAGAGTCTCTTGCCTTTGTCTGCAGTTCAGGATCGTCGACTTCGTAAATACGATCGACAATAGGAAAGACTCCGTAGTGTCTTAACAGGTTAAACTCAAATAAGGCTTGTAAACATTCAGTTTCCGCACAATAGGTATCTTTAAATGCCTGGATGTCTTCTTCTGTCTTATTTTGTAACACCAAGTCAGCCTCACGCAAATATTTGCGGGCAAAAATGGCCTGTTGAATTCCATTGTATGACTTATTCCAACATTCTTCAATCGGATTTGAAGAAGTGACATACCCACGAGACAACTTATGAATATCCGAATCTATGATTGTACTTATTCCATCATTGGTGGCTGCATCTAAAAAGGCATTTCCTACGTGGTTGAAGCCTTCGGGAATATATGCATACACCTGATTAATCGGTTTCAGATAGTTCTGTTCATTCGTGAAAATATCATCAGGTTGTGCCCAGTCATAGGGCATGTCATCCAGATAATCACAACCGGAAAATGTTAGTGTTGCGCTTATTGTCAAATAAATTATCGATTTTTTCATGCTATCAGAATTTTAAGGAACAACCTATACTCATGTTTCTCGTCAAAGGAGCTGCCAGTGAAGGAGCTTCAGGATCAACCCATTTATATTTTGTCCAGGTAATCAGATTCGTTCCGCTAAGGAAAAGTCTCAATCCCTTAAGATGGATTTTCTGTATCATTTTTGTAGGAAGGTCATAGGCAACTTCCAGCGTTTTTAATCTTAAGAAATCAGCATCTTTCACATTTAATGTACTTATCTGCCTGTTATTAAGATTGGCATTGTCCAGTGTTGTTAAACGTGGGAATGTTGCATTCTGGTGTTCGGGTGTCCAGTAATCAAGTTGATGCTCAAATATGGTTCCGTTATCTGTGAAAGGATTCATCACAATGTCCGAATATTGATGAGAGACTTTTGCGGCTCCCTGAAATAATGCGGTGATCGAAAATCCTTTGTAGCCGACTCCTAAGTTAATACCATACATGATTCTGGGAATGTCTCCGTAACCGATAGGTACCATATCGTTTACATCAATCTGTCCGTCTTTGTTTATATCTTCATAACGTACATCACCTGGTTGGACATCAGAGAATGTTTGTACAGGAGAGGCTGCTATTTCTTCCCAAGAATTGAAAAAGCCTTTTGCAATGTATCCTCGATTTTCTCCTAAAGGCCGTCCCTGATTCTTCAACCATTCGTATGGCTGATCTACTTCACCGTTTGCAATCAGTTCATTCGTAGAATAAGAGAATGTACCACCTATGAAATAGCTCCAGTCTGCAATATTTGAATTCCACATGGCAGATAAGTCTACTCCATGGCTATTGATTTTGCCTATATTCTGCTTAAATTCCTTTACATTGCCGACAAGAGAACTGATTTTGTTATTTACTACATACATATCATGACGGTTGTCTTTAAAAAATTCTGCTGTAACAGATAACCGGTCTGAAAATAGTCGGGTATCTATTCCGATATTCAGAATTCTAGCTTTCTCCCAAGTCAATCCGGGATTTGGAAGTATATCCTGAATGTATCCTCCAAGCTTTGTTCCCATGTTTACCCCTGTAATATAGACTTCGTTTTGCGGCCACATACGTCCTCTGTAATAAAAGGCATCTACGCCGGATGAGTTGCCGACTTGTCCATAAGATGCTTTTAGCTTCAGGTAGGGCACTATTTTTTTTGCATCTTTCCAGAAAGATTCGTTAGAAACAGTCCATCCGGCAGATATTGTAGGGAAGAAACCGAATTTGTGTCCCGGACCAAATTTGTGAGATCCCTGATAAGCTCCGATAACATCGATGCCATATTTTTTATCATAATTATAGCCGAACCAACCATTTACGCTTTGGAATCGGGTTGGCAATACCATTTCATCATTGCTTTCATATTGTTCATAGAAAGCTAAAGCCGAAACTCCATGTTTTCCAAAGGTACGGTTATAATCTAATTGAGCCACGATACCGGTCCGGCGGAAAGAACTGGTATTATCTACCTTGTTTATCATTGAGTCATCTTCACGGGTCCGGCGGAGAACATTCTCATTCGTCGCATCCTTTTCGTAATATGCGAAAGTTATTGTACGTCTGATAGAAGAAATTGTACGTGAATCCATGGATAGAGCAACAGAAGCTTTTAATCCCTCTGTTATGAAGGAAAGATCCTGTGAGAGTTTTGTACGGAAAGAACCATACAATTGTTTGTCCTGGAAGTAGCCGGAGCGATTTAGCATTGCCCATGGATTTTCACGGAATGCATTTCCTGCTACAATTTTCCCATCTTCTGCATTGATAACATTGCCGTATTGATCTGTATATCCTTGGTCATTGTACCATTCTGGGAAGATTCCTTGCGGTAATGTGACTAGATTTTTATAGATATTTTCGGCTCCGCTGCCAGGGCCATTCTGACTTTGATACCAGCCATACAGATTTACATCCAGTTGGGTAGTGCGAGTTACGGCAAAATCGATATTGGAACGGATATTAAACCGTTCAGCAGAGTGATTGGTATTATAATCATGTGAATCATCTGTATTGAAGTAGCCATTGTTACGAGTATACATTGCATTCACGAAATATGTACTTTTTTCTGTTCCTCCTTGAATATTAAGATTATAGCGTTGACTCCATCGGATATCCTTTAAATATTTATCAGCCCAATCTACATTGGGATATAAAATGGAATTAGGATCATTCTTAGCATAATTCATTATATCATAGTTCGAATACAGGGGATCCATATTGTCATTATGACGGGCTATGTTGTGCTGTCTTGCATAATCGGCTGCGTTTAATGACTTTAACTCTTTAAGTGGTTGTTGAGCTATAATTTGAGCTGTCAATTCAACCTGCGGTTTTCCCTTTGCTCCCTTACGAGTTGTAACCAGAATAGCTCCACTGCCTGCACGCATTCCATATAAGGCTGTTGCTGCAGCATCTTTCAATACGGTAATTGATTCTACTTCGTGTGATGACAAAACAGCAAAATCCCGTTCCTGTCCATCAACCAGTACTAATACATCGGGCGAATTACTTCTTTGTCCTCTTATCCAGAATGAATTCTGTTCATTCACTAATCCACCACCTTGCACTTGTCGGGCAAAATAACCAGGTACCAGTCCGGCTAATACTGCCGAAAGATTTGTAACAGGTAGATTGCGTAACTGTTTACCCGAGATTGTGTAGGCTGAACCGTTATAATCTCCCATAGGGAGTACACGATATCCTAAATCCAAGGGTACATCTTCTTTGTTTTGGACATTTTGTGCCTGGCATATCAAATAGCCAGGAAGTAGCCCAACCAACAACATTTTCTTTAAGAACTTCATATGTACAATTTTTAAGTTAACGTCATAGTAATTTTATTGATTATTTTGAACTTTATCCATTAACACCTTCATCCAGTATCCTCCGATCACCGAACGTGCTCTAAAGCCTACCCATCGTCCACTGTCGGTGTGGTGCCAGTCACTGATAGGCACACGTGATACTGTTTCATTGATATATTTATAGACAGGATCAGAGAATTTCTGGAAGGTTTCCTTATCTGAAGACATAGCTGCCGTCCACATGATCCAGTCGGATTTTGTGTATTCTTTACGAGAGTCCAGAGGGAGCCCATAAGGATTCTGTTTTGTCAAATAATAGTTAATCTCTTTTCTGATAACATTATTAGGGAATAAATTCAGGTTCCACAACTTATCCCAAACCATGTTATATTTTTGACTCCAGGTATCTTTACGGTCAAAAGCCAGACGGTAATGATCTCCCTCATTCGCCATTTCTTCCCATTTCACCGCCATTTTCTTGGCTATAGCCGCATATTTGTCTGCTACATCATTCAATCCGAGCATCCGAGCCATCTCGCTGTATCCGGCCACTCCCATGATCGCTTTTACAGAAAGATTGGCATTGTGTGCCCAATGTCCGGCAAAATCATCCGTGCAAAGTTGGTTTTCCGGGTCCTGTCCATACTCTACTAAATAATTGGTCCATGTCGTTAGAATGTCCCAATATTTCTTAGCATAATCTGCATTACCTTCAATTTTCGAAATAGCTGCAGTTAGAATCACCATATTACCACTTTCTTCAATCGGCATGTCACCACCATAAACTTGTCCATTAGCTATTGGATAAGTGCCAAGGTCATGTGCTGCGAAAGGTTTATCCCAGCGACCGCTAGCACTATATTCAAAGATACTAGTCATCATTGCCTTTTGTAAATCAGGATTATAGACCAAAAACAGGGGAGCAGACGGATAGGTCAGGTCGACTGTATTGATACAACCATTACTGTTATTCTCTTTAGAGAACCACATCAGATTGCCTTCTTTGTCTGTAAATAGTTTGTGAGCAGAAATAACTTGACGATAGGCTGCAGAACAGATTTCTGCATATTTTTTACCACCAGCTTTTTCTGCATCGCTATAAATAAGCTCATCAAGTGCACGACAACGCTCCATGATGGATTGATAGTTATCTTTTAGTTTTTCGAAAGCATCAAAAATCGTTACTTTACCATCATGCTTCCAATATCCCATACGTTTCTCATACATATATTCAATGGAATAAATGTCATCATAACCGATCATCAAGAAACCATCTTTACCATCTTTGGTAACAGTTCCCAAATTATGTACATAAGCCATTGCAGGAGTATTTTCTTCCCGACGAGTAATCCATTTAGTTTTACTTGAAGCTAAAGTTCCATTTTTAACAAAAGCTTCCTTCATTCCGCTATAGTCACCCAAACTTATAGATTTTCCTGCTCCATTTACACTACCAAGATATACATATCCCCAGTCAGCACAAATCAAATCACCTTTACGATCACATATCGGCTGGTTGATGGTGCCAGCTTCTACATAACTAATACCATTTTTCGATAATGTACGTGCAATAGTAGGTTGAGTAGTCTCATTCACTGCTAATACCGGAGTCGTTTCTATATAGAATTGTACATCATGCTCTTTTTTATCAAGAGGACGCACACGATAGGAGATGTAGTTAATCGGAGTTGACAACAAATCCAAGTCATCTATCAATTGAGGTGCTGTAAATACGACATCTAATTCGACTGGTCCGCAAGTGAATGTATAGTAACTGGAAGTGGCTAGTACATCTACCGATTTCTGTACAGCCTCATTTTCAAATGTTACTGCATTTTTCTTTTCACGATATAAACCAAAATCCACATAAGATCCTCCTGTCGTGTTATGACAATGTGCTGCAATCACATTTTTACCATTACGAAGCTTCTTCTTGGCTTCGTCTGAAAGTTTTAGATTTACATTATTCTTCCATACGAGATCTGTAGCAACCAGTTTTTCTCCATTTAAATATAATTCGAATACATCGTCATGAGAATAAATAAGAAAAATATTCTCTGTTAAATCCAAATCATTTATTTCAAATGTACGTCGGATATAAATATCTGTATTATCTCCTTTCCATTCTGTGCGAACACGTGGCATATCACGGCTACCGAAAGCTGCTTTACCTTTTTTCCAACTACTATCATCAAACTGGAATTCTTGCCATCCATTTGCTGGTTGACTATTAGTATATGCAGCCTCCCAACGTTCCACATTTGTCATGGGAGCAATAGGTATTAGAGCTACTTGATCTTTACCCAGGAAACGATACACTTTACCATCTACGCGTAAAGCCCCTACTAATGGCTTCTTAGCTGTAGTCCAGTGTTCTGTACTTCCTTCCATTAATTTATCATAAGGAGACCAGATAGAGAAGTGAGGATCTGAAACAACGATAGGTACCGATGGAGTACGTAGCGCTACCTCTTTTACTGGTTTAAATAAGTTGCCGGTTTGAGCATTTGCGAATAAACCGACCGAAAAGGCCATTACTGTTAGTAGTTTCTTCATAAATATTTTCTAATTAATCTACAATTTTAAGGTTACCCATCTACAATCTTGTTTACCTATAAAGAAAAACAAACCCTACGTTTTCTTTTATTTCTCTTTTTACCTTCTTACTATTACCTTTTAAATGCAATCTTACCTTTCTTATCGCTATACCTAAATAATATATTAAAATCAGTACTGTCGAATATTTATAAATGCTAGAGGAAAAGTTTATATAGAATTGTGTGTTTCAGGTAGGACCCAGGATTCATACAAATCCATTTGTTTTTCCATAGCATTTTATTTGTAACGCTACAAAATAATGGAATTAATGCTAAATATTAGGAAAATCTGTGTTCAAGAAAGGACAAAATCTATTCTTTTTTCATATTTTGAGTGTTTTTAAAGTGCAAAATAAGTCTCTTACAGTGTGCTTTGAGTAGTTTTTTTCCTTTTTGAGCAATATTTATCCACTTTTATTAAGATAGTACAATGTTTTTGGAGGTTCTAGCTTTTAACGATGAGATATTGCTCATATCGAATAGCTTTTGTAATTTTGCAATACGAAAGCAATACAGATTTACTATCGCAAAATATACTCCATATATTAAACCAAAGTACGTCACTCGAGAGGGGACTACTGTCCTCTATGTTCGATATAACTACAATCGAACTAAGCGTACGCTCATCTCTACTGGATACAGTATTAAACCGGAACACTGGGATTCTAAAAAGAGATGGATTAAGCGCGCTTGTCCAAACTATGATGAAATTGATGCCTGCCTGATTAGAATAACGTCCAAGCTTGGAGAAATTCTTACATATGCTAAGATAAACGGAATAAGTCCAACCGTAGATTTTGTTTTACTTGAATTAAAAAAAAATAGAGAATATGAATTACGTCCTAATCGGGTAGATATATTTGACGCATTAGAAAGATATATTACAGAAAAAGCTCTTGTTGTTTCTGCAGACCAAATAAAAGACTACCGAACACTTCGTAAACATCTGATCGCTTTCAAAGAACATTCATCGCAGCCAATTACTTTTCATAACCTGAATCTTATATTTTACAATGAATTCATGGACTATTTATTTTATAAGGTTATAAAGCCCGATGGGAGTGTTGGCTTGCTCACTAATTCTGCAGGAAAAATTATACGTTTGTTAAAGGGATTTGTTAATTATCAAATAGATAAAGGAGTTATTCCTCCAATTGACTTGAAGCATTTTAAGGTCGTAGAAGAAGAAACTGATGCTATTTATTTAAGTGAAAAGGAACTTTCAACAATACACGAGTTAGACTTGTCAGATGATAAGCAATTGGAAGAGATTAGAGATGTTTTTATTACTGGGTGTTTTACAGGACTACGATATAGTGATCTCTCAACATTAAGTCCCGAACATATTGACTTAGATAATGAGATTATAAATCTCAAACAGAGAAAAGTGCATAAAGCTGTCATAATCCCTATGATCGATTATGTACCGGAAATACTCAAGAAGTACAACTATGATTTACCTAAAATTCCTAGATATATATTCAACGAAAGGGTTAAAGAATTAGGGCGAAGAGCAAAACTAAAACAGAAAATCGAAATTGTTCGCAAAAAAGGGAAAGAACGGGAAAAGAGAGTCTATGAAAAATGGGAGATGATCTCTTCTCATACTTGCCGACGATCGTTTTGCACAAATATGTATTTATCCGGCTTTCCTGCCGGAGAACTTATGCGCATATCCGGGCATAAGAGTCCATCTGCATTCATGAGATATATAAAGGTTGATAATCTACAGGCTGCAAAAAGACTAAAAGAACTTCGAGCTAAACTTGCCAGGTAAAGATTGAAATATTTCATCTTAGTTATTTCAAATTATGTTCTATTTTTCATATATGCAGAAGAATTAGGATTCTATTGAGTTGCTAAATAGAAAAAAGAAGGTCACATTTACATCATATATATTCCTTTTATTGAATATATATAGCATAATTCTTTATAAATATGTACTTTTTCCTACTATCGAAAAGATGTTTTGATATAATGAAACAAGTCGTTGGTTTAAAAGGAACATCTCCTACCTTTAAAAGAAACTACTTATTGGTTTAAAATAAACCACACTATGGACTCCTGTATAGGGTTCTAACATCTACTTTCCTTATTACCTTAAGCTATCAAGCAATAACATTTCTCTGCAAAATAGCATAAAAAGATAAATAAATCATTCCAGAAGGCTTTATTTACGTCGAATTCACTCAACAAGAGCAATTATTCAATCTATTTGATTTTTAATATCATAAAATGCTGCTAGTTTTTATGTCATAAAAGAAATTACATGGATAAATGGAAAGAGAGAGAGGAAAAATATTCATTTTTTCAGATTAGTCCATTTCTCATCTTAGACTACCACTACATTTATCCATTAACTTTTTATTTATTAAAAGTCTGCTCATAAGTTAGAATTTTGTACTTCATTTAATAGCCATAACAACACAAAGACAATACAGACTAAAGATAATTACCTGTATTTCAAATGATTGATGAATGACAGTTTAGTCTGGACAGGACCCGGAAAACCAACTTTGCACGGATGACTTCGCCGGACAT
>OHAE01001094.1_pt1 | contig 21885 bp, 18 predicted proteins | sample 1577061 | NCBI WGS metagenome assembly OHAE01 (sample SAMEA3541535, study PRJEB24748) | human gut metagenome | biome: human gut; feature: human-associated habitat; material: faeces | place: China | collected 2012
GCTGTCCTTTTTGGAGAAGGTATTTCACTTATTATGGGGTGTAGCAAAAAATATATAATGTATTGGGGGGTTTTTACGTTAATTATAGTATCATGAACGCAAAGTGAAGTGTTCACAATCTTGACGAATTTTGTCGATTTTTTTTGTGCATATTTCACAACCGTTTCCCCACCCTTTGAATACAATCTAATTTTCAAACAACGCCTCAAACTCCTCACGGGTTACTTTTTCTTTTTCCAGAAGCAGCTGTGCGCTCTTTTCAAGCACGTCCATATGCTCCTCAATCATCTTTTTGGCTTTGCCATAGCACTCGTCAATGATGTTCTTTACTTCCGTATCAATCTGGGAAGCCACCTCTTCACCATATGGTCTGGTGTGTGCCAGATCCCTGCCGATAAAGACTTCATCACTGTCGTTGTCATAATTAATCAGACCCAGCTTTGATGAGAAACCGTATTTTGTAACCATTGACCGGGCAGTTTCCGTGGCCTGTTTAATATCCTGTGATGCTCCGGTGGTAATATCATCAAATACCAGTTCTTCCGCAATACGTCCGCCTAAGCTGACGATAATATTCTGAAGCATTTTGCCGCGTGTGTTAAACATTTCATCTCGTTCCGGCAACGGCATAGTATAACCTGCTGCCCCCATTCCCGTCGGAATAATGGAAATCGTATGCACCGGACCGACATCCGGAAGCAGATGAAATAAAATTGCATGTCCGGATTCGTGGTATGCCGTAATCTTCTTTTCTTTTTCAGAAATAATCTTACTGCGTTTTTCCACACCGATGCCAACCTTTACAAATGCGTAATTCACATCTGCATTGGTAATATATTTTTCTTTTCGCTTGGCTGCGTTAATTGCCGCCTCATTTAACAGATTTTCCAAATCCGCACCGGTAAATCCGGCTGTGGTTCTTGCAAGACTTTCTAAATCCACATCATCACCGAGCGGTTTCTTTGCCGCATGGACATTTAAAATTTCAAGACGTCCCTGTACATCCGGCCGTCCGACAACAACTTTTCTATCAAAACGTCCCGGTCTTAAAATCGCCGGGTCTAAAATATCAATACGGTTTGTTGCCGCCATCACGATAATACCTTCGTTGATACCAAAACCGTCCATCTCAACAAGCATCTGGTTTAACGTCTGCTCGCGCTCGTCATGTCCGCCGCCCATACCGGTACCACGGCGTCTTGCCACAGCATCGATTTCATCGATAAATACGATACACGGTGCGTTTTTCTTGGCTTCTTCAAATAAGTCACGCACACGGGAAGCACCGACACCGACAAACATTTCCACGAAATCCGAACCGGAAATGCTAAAGAAAGGCACACCCGCTTCTCCTGCTACTGCCTTTGCAAGCAGTGTCTTACCGGTTCCCGGAGGACCTGTTAAAATCACGCCTTTCGGGATTCTTGCGCCCAGTTCTGTATATTTCACCGGATTTTTTAAGAAATCCACAATTTCTTCAAGTTCTTCTTTTTCTTCCTGAAGACCGGCAACGTCTTTAAATGTAACAGGGTTTTGTGTACCGTTCATCAGCTTGGCACGGCTTTTTCCGAAGTTCATCATCTTCGCGCCGCCACCGCCGCCTGCCTGTCTGTTGGTCATCATCATAATTACAATAATAATCACCAGACAGATACCAAACGGAAGAATCGTTGTAATCCATACGCTGTCTCTTGTCACATCTTTTAACGTGTACCGGATATTGTTATCCAGCAGTAACTGTTCAATTTCATGCACATCAGAAACATTTAACAGTTCCTCGCCGTTGTCCGTCTTGGTAATAGATAGTACACCGGTCGGCACTTCTGAATTCTGCTTGATTAACACGCTGGATACATATCCGTTCTGGACATCCCACAGGAAATTGCTGTAGCTGTATGATGATGACGATGGTGAAAGTCTTGCCAGTGCAAAATAAAGCACGGCAATCACCGCTATAACCACCAGATAGATGCCAACTCCTCCCATTTTATTTCTGTTTGTATTCATCTTTTCCTCCTCTTTCTTCTTTATTCACTTTCGATTACACCGACATATGGCAGATTTCTGTAATGCTGGTCATAATCAAGTCCGTATCCGACTACAAATTTATCCGGAATTTCAAATCCGTTATAAGCAACATCTATTTCTACTTCGCGGCGTTCCGGCTTGCTAAGCAGTGTACAGATCCGTAAATCTTTCGGTCCGCGTTCCTGCAGCATCGGAACAAGTCTTGACAATGTATTTCCGGAATCAATGATATCTTCAACAATGATAACATTTTCATCTTTTAACGGCTCGTCCAGGTCTTTTTTAATCTGAACTGTTCCGCTTGATACCGTGCTGCTTCCATAGCTGGATACCTGCATAAAATCAAGCATTACCGGCACGGTAATTCTTTTTGCGAGTTCACACGCAAAAAAAGCACTGCCCTTTAAAATGCAGATTAGTTTTACGGTTTCCCCTGCAAAATCACTGCTGATCTGGGCTGCCAGTTCACACACTCTCTTTTCAATTTCTTCCTCTGATATCATCACACTGATATGGTGCTGTTCCATTTCATTTATCCTCCTGCATTACTACGCTTATTTTTAATATCCTTTGGGTCGAATCCGTAACCAGCCCGGCACTGCTTCGTCTGACACCTGCCGCCCACAGTATCTCATCGGATACGGCAAGCAGAAGAACCGCATCTCTTACCTGCCTTGGCACTTTCTTATCAATCAGTTCTTTTTTTAAGGTCTTTTTCGTGCCATTCCTGTCAATCTTTATAAAATCTGCCGTTTTCCGGAAACGAAAAGAAAAATTATCCTCTATTTTATCATAATCAAAGAGTTTCGTATAGTCGTTATTTCCATAAATTTCTGATAAGCTGCCCTGTTCTAAAATGACCACTGCCTTACGGCATTCGTTTACCCGTGTAAAATACACCGGCTCATTGACAGGAATAGTTATTCTCTTCCCACGCCATATTTTTTCAAGTTCCCATAAATCTGGCATCTGCACCGCACTGTCAGCCGGATTTTGCGGCAGACTTCCGCATTGCTCTGTACCGCCGTGTATACCGCCACACCGCTTTCTGCTGTCGAGGTGTGCCGTTTTGCTCCGCGCAATCGTAATTTCATCATATCCCCTTACCGCCACCAGCCCATACGGCAGGCTCACACATTTTCCGACAGAATGTTCAAGAAGCTCCTGCACTGCCCCGACATGTACCCTGTAAATATCTTTTGCACCATTGGCTTCCGCTTCTATTGCCTGCCGGATAACATACTGCTGTAAAACCGGCGGTGCAGAAACCAGCGCCTTTACAGACAACTTTACGGACGGTTTTGACGGATTTTCCTGCGGCTGTAAAATAACCGCCTTTTCATACAGCCCTGCCGCCTGCTGTTCAATATATTCTTCCACCTGCAAAACGCTGTCTGCCAGTTCCGTCAGTTTCTGTACGGCATTGGGATTCAGATTCTTCTCAAGATACGGAATCAGTTCCCGGCGTATTTTATTTCTTGTATACACCAGTTCTTCATTGGTGCTATCCGTCACATAAGAAAGTCCTTGCAATGTCAGATATTCCTCAATCTGTGCACGGCTCACACATAAGAGCGGACGGATAATATTGTCCCGCACCGGACGAATTCCACAAATTCCGCGCAGGCTGCTGCCTCTTACCAGATTCATCAGTACGGTTTCAGCCTGGTCATTCTGATGGTGTGCCACGGCAATTTTTACTTTTCTGCCTGTATGCTTTTCCTGCTGCGTGGCAATTTCCTTAAAAATGCGGTAGCGCAGGATTCTTCCCGCCTCTTCCTCTGACAGCTTCTCCTGGTGTGCCACAGACGGCACATCCACTCTGCGGCTTATATATTCCACCGATAACTGTCTGCAAAGCTGCTTCGCAAACTGCTCATCCCGTTCTGCCTCTGTTCCGCGGATTCCGTGATTGACATGCACCGCCAGAAGACGGATATCCAGTTGTTCTTTTTCTATAATTTCTTTTAAAACAGCCACCAGACATACCGAATCCGCACCGCCGGACAAGCCGGCAACAAGGATGCCTGTATTTTCTAACATCCGGTGTTCCTGTATATATTTGTATATTTTCTTTACCATAAAACAATTATATTCTCATTTTTCATAGGTGTCAAACAGTCCCAGCACCAAAACCGTACAGTCATCCGATGCTTTCATATCATTATAGGCAAGCGACTGTTCCAGAAGTTTCTCTGCCATTGCGGACGGTTCCCGTATCGTCAGGGCATGAATCATCTGTGCCATGCGTTCCTCTTTATTCACACACGGAATATTATCCAGTACTCCGTCACTGACCATAACAATATAATCGCCGTCATAGAGTTTCTTTGTCGTGCAGTCATAATCGACCTGTTCTAACACCCCCATCGGCAGTGTCGTTGACTGGATAATCTCCACCCACTTGTCCCGCCTGATAAAGGTGGATACCGCACCCAGCTTCATACAGTGCATATACCCCGACTGGCAGTCTATCACACTCATGTCCATTGTTACCGGATTTCCCGTTCCGCCGCCTGCAATATACGCAGAATTAATCAGATCAATGGATGCTTTTTCATCAAACCCGGCATCAATACAGTTTTCCATCAGTTCAATGACCATACGGCTTTCAATGTAAGCGCGTTTTCCGCTGCCCATGCCGTCTGCAATCGCCGCGATGGCTTTTCCACATTCTAACCGCGAAATCAGAAAGTTATCCCCATTAAAATGACTTTTCCCCTTATTCATTCTTGCCACACCACTGAGCAGTTTAAACCGGTCTTCCTGAATAAAAATGTACTGATGATATTCTTCATTGATAATCCGGCGGTTGGAATCATCCGGATAATATCCGCTCCGCAGCACTTCCGTAAGCACCGGAACAACTTTTTTTGCTGCCACACAGCTTCTGCCCACAGTCCTTGCCTGAAACACAATGGCATTTCTGCCATTTTTTTTTGACAAATGCTGTACGTTTTTTATGCGTATCCCGTTCACGAAACATTTGCGTGTCAGTTCCCTGACAAAATCTTTTTTTCCGTCTTCCGTATGCACATACATGGTCATACATTCTTCCAGTACATCCGCAACTAAAAAAAGCTGTTTGGAAATTCCGGTACCGCTTTTTTGCGGTTCCGAAGCGTTTTCATACGCTTCGCCAAGACGTCTGAATGTCCTGGCGGTTTCCTCCAGCTTTGTTACGGAATAGTCCACTACATAATCCTGCACCCTTTCACTCATACAGCCCCTCCTGCTTCTGGCATTTTTCTGCCTATTATAGACGCTGTTTTGTGCAGTTTTTGTCAGGTAGTGTAACCTGTCACAATATTTTATTAGTTTTCCGGTTTAAATACCAGTTCATCCGGATAAATCATGCCGAATTTGTCCTTTGCAACTTCTTCGGCAAATTTTTTGGTCTGGATATACTTTTTATATTCATCAATCTCATCAGACCGGTTCTGCTGTTCTTCCACCTGCTCCTGCAACTGTGCCACGCGTGCCTGATATTCTTTATTCTGCTTTTCCAGTGTCCGCTTGCCGCTCCAGATCACAGCGCCCATAATCATGACAAGGGCAAATGCAAGCACCATGCCTAAAATTGCTGACTGTTTCTGCCGCTTTCTTCTTGTTTCTCTTTCCCTGCGTGTTTCAAACTTCATTGCCCTGCCCCCTTTTCCTTACAGCCGCCGCTTTGATGCAGCCTGTTATTTTATGTACTCCTATTTTAATCAAACAGAGTGCTTTTTTCAATGGCTTTAAACATAAATTTATGAATTTTGTAGTGTATTTTACAAAAAATGTGCCAAATGCATACCGGTATAAAACCGCCCCTGCCAAAAAACCTGTCACCAGAAAACCTCTTAAAATACCGTCATTTACTTCATAGGTCATGCAAAATACGGTAACTGCCGCATATATCCAGTACAAAATATCTTCTGCCGACATCACCCATATATTTTTATGACGGATTACGCGTCTGAAGATACGGATACAGTCATATTCTAATGCCAGCACCATTCCTAAAAAGAGTGCCGACAATAATGTCCTGCCCTCCCACCAGATTAGTTTTGCAATCATCGAAACAGCCTTCCAAGCATGGATTCTCCCTTTTTGGCATAGGAATTTACCTCGGAATAGGCATAGCTTTCAATCGTACCGTCAATATCCAGTTCTCCTTTTTCCACGGACAGCCGGCTGACATGCAGATTTGCACCTTTAATCGTAATCATGCCGCAGTCGGATTCCAGAATAACTTTATTTAAATCAAAAGAAATGACATCGACGATACCCGTCATTTCCAGCTTATTGCGGTTTTCCATGTGCATTTTATGCAGACGCTTCTGTTTTACTTTTTCTTCCATAACGGTCTCCATCCTGATACTTGATTGTATCAGTATATGTCTGCCCGCATGATTTCAGAACCGCCTACAGATATTCAAACATATCTGCTGCTTCTTCTTTTTTGACAGTATCCTTTACATCGGTTACACGGACTTTCACAGACTTATTGCCAAATGCGATTTCAATCACGTCACCGGCTTTTACATCTGCCGATGCCTTTGCCACTTTTCCGTTAATCACAACCCTGCCCGCATCACACGCCTCATTTGCCACGGTACGGCGCTTAATCAGTCTGGATACCTTTAAATATTTATCTAATCTCATCGCTGCTCCTTTTTGCTGTATCCCGGCGGCAGCCCCGCCAGGCGCACATATGAAAAAACTGCCGCACCCGCGATTATACAATCGGCGGCACGGCAGCCTTAGATTCTCTTTTGCCTTAAATTAAGCGTTTACAGCATCCTTTAAAGCCTTACCAGCCTTAAACTTAGGTGCCTTGCAAGCTGCAATCTTAATTTCCTTGCCTGTCTGTGGGTTCTTACCTGTTCTTGCTGCTCTTTCAGTTACTTCAAAAGTACCGAAACCAACTAACTGGATTTTTTCGCCCTTCTTTAATTCTTCGCCTACAACATCGATAAATGCCTTTAATGCCTTTTCGCTGTCTTTTTTAGATAATTCAGTCTTGTCAGCAATTGCTGCAACTAACTCAGTCTTATTCATGTGAATTTCTCTCCTCAATCAGTATATTTCTATTGGATTTCCCCAACAAAATCATTTATAAACTTTTTTACAGCTTTTGTCAATACAAACCGCCTATTTTAGGCATTTTCACGGCATTTCAAGGGTTTTGTAATGAAATCCCGTCAAAAATTTAGTAAAAATGCCAACGCACGCCTACTCTGCGCCTTCCTGTGCCTCTAAAATGCGGCATTTCTCCCGCTGTTTTTCAAGTGCCTTCAAAGGGATTTTCCCCTGTTCATACATCTTTTCGTACTCTTTTAACCGTCCCAGCTTTTCTTCTTTTTTAACGCGTTTCCACACGCTTAATCCTTCGCCGGGTGTCTTTGACATTTCTTCATCGCCAAATACATTCGGATGTCTTCTAACCAGCTTCTTTGCCAGCTCGTCAATAACATCATCCAGTGTAAATTCCTGCCGTTCCTGCGCAATTTCCGCATACATCAGCACCTGAAGCATTAAATCGCCGAGTTCTTCCCTCAGATTGATAAAATCCTCGTTGTCTACGGCTTCCACAACCTCTGCGGCTTCATCGGTCACACATTTTTTCATGCTCTCATAGGTCTGCGTGCTGTCCCACGGACAGCCGTCCGGCTGGCGCAGCTTATGCACAATTGCCAGCAGGTCCTTCCATTCATACGTTTCTTTTAAATACTCCTGATTTTTCATGTGTTTTCTGCCTTTCTCTCTCATACGTTTCTGACACGGACAGCCGCAGCTGCTTTTGCATTTTACTTCCTGCTATCTTTAAGACTCCATCTGTCTGCCTAAAAAATCAGCAGCTGCTGCAGCCAGCGCTTTTTCAGTATCCGTAAAATGTATTTTACCGTCTTTTGTCGTAATAATCACCGCTCCGAGTACATCCCCGGCGCAGATAATCGGACTTAATGCCTGTTCCTTGTATTCTTCCTCCAGATTTTCCGCAACCGGCACAAACTCCCTGTCCCCGCTTGCCGCAACAAGTGTGCTTCTGTCATCTAAAAGCTGCTCCATTTTTTTCGTGATATTCTTTTTTATCATATCCTTTTTATCCGGACCTGCTGCCGCAATAATCTGGTCGCGGTCCGAAACGCAGACGGTATGCCCTGTTGTCTGTGCAAGCGACTCCGCATACTCTTTTGCAAAAGCCCCCAGTTCTCCGATGGGTGAATATTTTTTTAAGATAATCTCGCCCTCTTTATCGGTAAATATTTCAAGCGGGTCTGTCTCCCGGATGCGAAGCGTTCTTCTGATTTCTTTGGGAATGACAATTCTCCCTAAATCATCAATTCTTCTTACAATGCCTGTCGCTTTCATATTCTGCTTTCCTCCAATGCTATATTTGGGTCTTTTTGCTATATATTAGCTTTGGAGTTAGTATGTGGAAAATTTCAGAAAATTATTCTTACCTGAATTTTTCCAATGACCCTCTAACTTATTAAATTTCTGGTTTTTTCGCTTTTTTATGTATTGTCGTATTCTAAAAAATCCAGTATTTTATCCCAATCACTCGTCTTAAAACTTCTTACACTACTTTTACAACATATGAATTCTTTCCGGCATTTTTGGCTTCATACATCGCTTTGTCTGCAATACGCACTAAATCCGTATAATCCATACCACCCTCTTTTGCCATTACAATACCAAGGCTTCCTGTAATCGGAATCTGCTCTTTGCTTTCGGGGTTGATGTAATTTTCCTGAAGCAGCTTTAAAATCCTTGCGGCATCGGCTTTCATTTTCTCATCACCGATTGCACCCGCATAGCAAAAGACAAATTCATCACCGCCGATACGTCCCACTTCTCCGCTGATATTTTCCTGTAATGTCTTTGCAACATAGCAGATGACATCATCCCCTACCTGATGTCCGTAGTTTGTGTTAAAATTTCTGAAATCGTCAATATCCAGAAATCCTATCGCAACCGGTGTTTTATTCTCGTCCGAATATGCCACGGTTTCTTCAACATATTGTTCTATTGCCTTTTTATTTTTCACACCGGTCAACGGGTCGCTTTCCGCCTGCTGCTTTAATTTATCCTGTTCCATTTTTTCATACATTTTTTCCTTTTCGGTATAGGCAAGCAGTTCATTAATGCTTTGTGACAGCTGTCCCATTTCATCTTTCGATTTTACCGGTATACGCAGGGAATAATCCTGTGTTTCTTTAATCTTTGCAAATACGTCCATTGCTGATTCAATCGGCCGTAAAAATTTTCGTGTAGTAAGAATCTGTACTATCACCGTACCCACTGCAAAAAGTACAAATAAAATCACCCACAGCAGCTTATAAGACATCATATCTTTTTTCTGTGCTGTCAGATTTTCCGTGACACGGACTGTCCAGTTGGAATTTTCTACATTTGAATAGTATGTAATATATTGTTCTCCATTATATTTGTAATAAATTTCCCCACGCGGGTTGGCTTCCCGGTCAATCGCATTCCATTTTTTCTGAAAATCGCTTCTATCCGCACTTTTGGTTACAAATTCTGTCAGACTGTTTTTCTGTGTCGCTTTTCCTGCCGTAATAATGGAATTGTTGCCGTCTAACAGATAAAACGTGCCGGATGATAATGAATCCATATTCAGGCGCAGTTCATCAAAGTACGTCGTGTCTAACTCCTCTGAAATGTATCCTATCAATTCACTTTTTTCATAAACACCGATATATGCCGGTACAACGCGCTTTAATCCGTCATCCGTCTGCCGCTCATAAACATCACCCATAATAAACGTACCTGCATGAAACTTTGTATCAGCATTCTTTAGCTGGCTGGTTTCACTGGTTGTATACTTTTCACTGGAACCGACTACACTGAAATTTTTATCCAGTACCGAAATACTCGCAACAAATGTACCGTATTTTTTCTGTTCTTCCAAAAGGTTATCCAGATAACGCTCATCTACCGTTTCATCAGACTCTCCCAGACTGTACTTAATCGCTTCCTTTGTCAGATCATAGCTTGCCACCTTTTCCATTTCACTGTTGCGGTTCGCCGCAAACTTCTGGATATTGGTAATCTGGTTTTCACTCACCGCCCTTAAATTACATTCTGTCATAGAATCAATCTTCCGGTTCATTTCATAAATAGAAACAACACCGAAAATACACAGCGGCATCAGCGAAAAAAACATCACAAATCCAAGTGCACTTTTTCTAATATTCACGGCAATCCCTTCTTTCACACATTTTATACAAAACCCCTCCGCTCACATCTTCTCAGTTTTTATAAAACCAATATCTGTAAACAGAGGGTTATTCTACTTCTCCTGCATCTTATTCGCAGTAATTCTTACTTACATAATCTTTGATTGCTTCGCTGTCTTCCGGCATTCTGCATCCGATAATATATTCTCCATCATTATTAGAACAGCGGATAACACAGCCTTCCAGCGGTTTACCGCCTAAAACATCAAAGCCCTGTACATCCAGTGTAAGATTTTCACCCTTTGCACGCTCAAAGACGGAATCGTTTACTGAAAATGCAAAACCGTTGGCACTGATATTGACCATCTTGCCATCATAAGCTGTATCCTGTCCGTTGATACGGATTGTACATTTGTTATCCAGCGGCATACGCGGATACTTTCTTCTGTTAAATACCTGTGGATTGGTTTCAACGGTTAACTTATACTGACCCTTTTCGCCATGTCTGCTATAGTGTACTGCTACGTGCTCCCAGCAGTACAATACATTATCCACAACAATATTTAACCGGCAGAACGCATTTCTGTCACGCTTATCAACTGCCTGTCCGCTCTTACTATCCAGTGCAACAAAAATATCTTTATCCATACAGTCTACGACTTCACCCAGATATTCATCTTTCTTACCGCCGGCATCCCCAAATGCAATAGAAATCTTCATACCCGGTTTAATATCCTGAACGCCCATGAAACCGCCAACGCCCAGTTCACGCATCAGCTTGCCGACAACACTTTCAATATCCATCGCACTCTTTGCGCTGGCTTCATATTTACTTAACATCGTCTTTGTCGTCAGTTCTGCACCGCCGATGCTCTGTGTCATGACTTCCATGACCTCACCGACCTGATTCATGTTTTCCGTCAGCGTGCGGTTAGAACTTTCCACTTCTTTAACGGCACTATCCACAACCTTAATATTCTCTCCAAGACTGGTAGCGTCCTGTGTAATATTGGTTACACTTACATTGACATTCGATACCTTTTCAATATTAACCTGTATCAGTTCAATGGTTTCTGCAATGGATTCAAGCATCTTCTGGGATGTTTCTTCCAGATGGGAAAGCGCTTCCATGATACTGTTAGAAGATGCCTGTGTGCCGCTGCTCAAATTACGGATTTCATTGGCTACAACCGCAAAGCCCTTTCCGGCTTCTCCGGCTCTTGCCGCTTCGATAGAAGCATTTAACGCCAGTAAATTGGTCTTTGAGGTAATGCCCTCAATTGTACTGGTTTCTTCTTTTACATTTTCAAATTCTTTCTTGAAATCTTCCAGAATCTGTTCAACCTGTTTTGAAAGGTCTGCCATCTTATTGGTTGTTTCCACAACCTCTACCAGTTCACCTGCACTCACATTGGCATGTTCAACCGATGCCCCGATCAGGTCTACTACCTGTTCCATCAGGTCAGCCACACCTTTGACCTGTGTATCAATGACCTTTGTCATCTCCATGGAAGAAAGGGTCTTTTCATTTAAGACACCGTTGTTGGCATCGAGATTCTGCATATCCTTCATAACATCATTGGCACCCGTTCTGTTCTCGTCTGCCAGTTCACGGACAACCGTTACACCGTCTACAACGGCATTACTTGCATCCTTAACCTGTTCTACGGTACGGACAACACGCTCTAAGTTGTTTTTAATAGACTGCGTAAGCGCCCCATCGGATTCTACCAGATGTTTGATTGCCATATTGGTACAAACATAACAACCAATTACAATGACCAGCTGTAATGCACATTCAGGACTTGCCATATAATCCATCATGCCCTTTGCCAGCCCCTTATAAGCATTACTTGAAATCAGTACAAAAAGTGTAATCCACATCATCGTGCGGATAAACTTCGGGTCTTTGTATAAAATCAGAATTGAAATTAACGGCAGGATAAACACATATGAAATCTGGTCGAGTGCCGTCCATGCAATGACCGAATAAAATGCAAGATATCCCAGTCCCACAATCCATTTATACGGTTTAAAATCCATTCCTTTAATAAACAACAGTGCCTGTCCGACAATATAGACTGCCCAGCCCACAATCGCAAATGCTGCGTAATAGCCCGGTGTCAGTGTTCCGGTGCCGACTTTGATGCCATAATAAATGCACGCAACGATCAGCAGAAGCACCCATGTTATGCTTGCTCTTTTGTTCGTCTTCGCCCTGAAAAAGGCTTCATTATAATTTTCCATAAACATTTCTCCTTTTAGTAAGTCAGCCATAGTTCTTTATTAAGAAGTATACCATAATTTATCAAAAAAGACTACTACTTCCCGCAGACACCATCAAAAGATATCATTTTCATTATTTTGTTGAAAAGCCCTCAAAAATATCTTAAAATAATGATATGATGCCATGGTAAAACCCCCTGGCCATGATAGGAGACTGCTATGAGTGACTTTATGATAAGAAATTTTTATAAACAGCGAAAAGACTTTGAGAAATCGTCTGCCGAACGGAATTTAACACTTACTTTCCCGGATACTGTCACAGAGATAAAAAACATTCCTTATATGACAGACGGCTCTGCCGCAAAAGACAACACTTCTTTGGACACGGACTTCCCACTGCAAAGCAGTAAATCACACATCTGCGATTCACACCGTCTGGACTGTTACCGCCCGAAAAAACAGGACGGCGAACTTCTCCCGGTAATTGTAAATGTGCATGGCGGCGGACTTTTACTTGGCAGCAAAGAATTTAACCGGTTATTTTGCATGCGGTTAAGCGAACTTGGTTTTTTAGTCTACAGCGTGGAATACCGTCTGATACCGGACTGTTCATTTTTCGACCAGTGTCAGGATTTAGCCTGTGCCATGGACTTTTTAAAAACGCGGATTTCTTCCGATAACGGTGATCTGTCCCATGTATATGCAGTCGGAGACAGTGGCGGTGCGTGTCTTTTAACCTACACTGCTGCCCTGCAGCATGCCCCTGCCGCAGCAAAAGCTGCCAAAGTCACTCCGTCTTCTTTACATATCAATGCGCTGGGACTCATCAGTGGCATGTTTTATACAACAAAAAAGGATAAAATCGGGTTGTTTCTTCCAAAGTATCTTTACGGAAAGAATTACAAAAAGAGTGCCTTTGCGCCGTTTGTAAATCCCGAACACCCTGATATTATAAAGGCACTTCCGCCGTGTTTTCTGGTAACCAGCCACAACGATTACTTAAAACGCTACACGTTACAATTTGAAAAAGCACTGGCACGTTACCAGGTGCCGCATGATTTACTGAATTTTCCGAAAAATCCGAAGCTTACACACGCTTTCAGCGTATTTGAACCGGAACTTGACGAAAGTTTACAGACAATGAAATCCATGATTGATTTCCTTCAAAAATACTAGAACAGGAGATGACACTTATGAACTATGATGAAAATGTTTTCAAAGAAAAAGCCAACATCAAAGCCCGCAGAATCTGGCTGGTCTTTGCACTTTTACTCACAGCCAACTATGGCTCCGATGCCGCAAACGGCCTGTATCCGTTTTCTAATTACATTATTTTTGTAGTATTATGCTGGGTTCCTTTCTTTATCGGCGATATTCTGCTGCGGCTAAAAGGAAAATCAACTGATTTGTACAAATATGATCTTGTTATCGGATACGGTATCTTTTATACCTTTGTATCCTGCACAACAGCTTCACCGATTGCATTTACCTATGTGCTTCCTGTCACAAGCCTTCTGGTTCTTTACAAGAACCGCAGCTTTATGATTCGTTGCGGCATCGCCAATACGCTTGTCATCATCGGCAGCGCCTTATACCGCGGTGTCGTACTTGGCTGCAACTCTGCGGCTGATATAAAAAATTACCAGTTACAGGTATCCTGCATTGTTTTATGTTATATCTGCTACGTGCTGTCTATCCGCCATTTAAACGAATCTGATGGGGCTTTAACCGACAGTATCAAGGCTGACTTACAGCGTGTCATCTCAACCGTTGAAAAGGTAAAAACTGCCAGCAATACCATTATGAACGGTATTACCGTTGTCCGTGAACTGGCTTCTGAAAACAAACACGGCTCTGACGTTGTTTTACTTGGCATGAATGAATTAACTGACAACAACGGAAAATTACAGCAGCATACCACCTCCTCCACCGATATGACCGGTGATATTAATGCACAGGTGGAACACGTTGTTGCATTAATCAACGAAATGGTTTCCTTAACAGCTGAATCCGTTACACATGCACAGACCAGTTCCGCAGACCTTGACGAACTGGTAAAAACTGCCGGAACGATGTCTGAACTGTCTGGCGAAGTTGAAAATGTTTTACAGGAATTCAAATCAGAATTTGAAAAAGTAAAAGAAGAAACCGGTACGATTGACAGCATTTCAAGCCAGACCAATCTGCTTGCCTTAAATGCTTCGATTGAAGCCGCACGCGCCGGCGAAGCCGGAAAAGGCTTTGCGGTCGTTGCCGAACAGATTCGCACATTAAGTACCGAAACCAAATCTTCATCCGGTCAGATTCAGGATGCCTTAACCCGTCTGGATGAGATTTCAGAAAAAATGACATCTTCTATCGAACAGACCTTGAAACTGATTCAGCTGACCCTTGAAAAAGTAACCTTAACCGGCGAAAATGTCGGTAAAATTACTGCGGATTCTTCACAGCTGGGTGAACATATCCAGGTTATTGACACCGCTATTAAAGAAGTGGAAAATTCCAACCGCCAGCTGGTTTCCAACATGGAAAACGTTACTGATATTGTAAATGTCATGACCAACTGCATTTCCGACTCTGACGAAACGACCAAACGCATGAGCAGTAAATATGAAGAAACGGCTCTGAATATCAACAACATTGAAGATGTTATCCAGGATTTAATGTGCGAACTGGGTATCGGCGGTTTCATGGGCATTGATGATGTAAAACGCGGCATGAAGATGACCGTAACCGTTCATGATGATGCTTCTTCTAAAGACATTGAATACCACGGTGAATTACTGGAACAGGTTGAAAATACGCTTTTTGCCTCTCTTGAAAAGAAGCTCAGCCTGCCAAAACCGGCAGCATGTACCGTACAGGTTACTGTCGGTAATGTTCTTTACTGCTGGAGCCATGCCAAGATTCAGTCTGACAGCGGTAAAACAGCTGCGGAAGAAACTTACCGTATTCAGATTACCAGCCGTCCGCAGATTATAAACCGCCGGAAATATCCACGCATGGATATTTCCAACACCTGTACGATTACCGTGAAAAATTCCGGTGAAACCTTTAAGGGTCAGTTAGACAATATCAGTGCAAACGGTTTTGCCCTTCTGGTAAAAGACCCGTTCTTTGCCTCTGCCAAGGGCCGTGACATTTCCATTGCCATTGATAACTTTGCACTGACCGCCCATTCCGTACTGGAAGGCCGAATTATCCGTTCTTCTGAAAATGAAGGCACGTATATCGTCGGCTGCCAGATGCCGGAGGACAACTACTACATTATGGAATATGTAGAAAGTGCCCTGCGCGAAAATCAGAAACATGTGTAAAATATAAGCTAACTACGATAAAACAGCAGGGCTGTGCTCACCATTGTCATTTGGCTTCGCACCGCCCTGCTGTTTTATCTTTTTTAATGCCTATAAGCTATATCAAGCTAAATGATACCGCCGCTACTTCAGCCGGTCCGCCATGGTATAGAACTGGTAGTAAATGCCCTTCTTTTTCATAAGTGCTTCGTGGTTTCCTTCTTCGGCAATGCCTTCCTGCGTAAGCACTAAGATTCTGTCCGAATTGCGGATACTGGATAAGCGGTGTGCAATGGTAATCGTTGTTCTGCCCTTTGACAGCTTCTCTAACGACTTAGCAACCTCGTACTCGCTTTCATTGTCCAGCGCCGAGGTCGCTTCATCCAGAATCAGTATCGCCGGGTTCTTTAAAAATACCCTTGCGATGCTGATTCTTTGTTTTTGTCCACCGGAAAGCTTCACACCTCGTTCTCCGATATAGGTCTGATAGCCGTCTTTTAATTCCCGTATAAATCCATCTGCCCCGGCAAGCTTTGCTGCTTCAATAACCTGTTCCTTTGTCGCATTTAAGCTGCCATATACAATATTGTCATACACCGTACCCGAAAACAGATAGACGTCCTGCTGTACAATGCCAATCTTTTGACGCAGGCTCTTTAATGTAAATGATTTGATATTTTTGCCGTCAATGCTGATTTCGCCGGAATCAATATCATAAAAACGCGGAATCAGGTTACAAAGTGTCGTCTTTCCACCGCCTGACGGTCCGACAATGGCAACCTTTTCGCCCGGACGAATCGTCAGATTCAGATTTTCAAAGACTTGATTGTGGTCATCCGGATACTCAAAGCTTACATCTTTAAATGTAATATCTCCTGTTACATCTTTTAATTCGACTGCACCCGGCTCGTCAAAAATGTCGATTTTGGCGTCCATAATCTGTAAAAAGCGTTCAATTCCCGTCATGCCGCGCTGGAACTGCTCGGCAAATTCAATGATTCTGCGGATTGTTGCAATAAATGTCGTCACATACAGCATATACGCAACCAGATCGCCCGGCAGAATCATTCCCTTGACCATGAAAATACCGCCGGCAACCACAACTGCCAGATACATCACACCGTCAAACATTCTGGTTGTGGTCTGGAATGCGCCCATATATTTATACGTTTCTTTTTTAATCCCAAAGAAGCTGTGGTTATCCCCATCAAACTTCTGATTTTCCATATCTTCATTTGTGAAAGCCTTCACAACCTTCTGACCCAGCAAGGTATCTTCAATACGCGCATTTAATTCACCAATCTGATACCGCTGTGCCGCAAATGCCTTTTTCATTTTGCGGTTCAGCTTCATACAGGATAGAACCATAACCGGCACAATCACAAAAATAATCAGTGTCAGCCACAGATTAATCATTGCAAGAATTGCAAAGCCTGCAATGCCTTTAATCGCCGCAATAAAGAATTCCTCCGGACAGTGATGCGCAAATTCGGTAACATCAAATAAATCGTTGGTAATCCGCCCCATAATCTGACCGACTTTCGTATTGTTATAATACGTATCAGACAGCTTCTGCAAATGCGCATATGCATCTTTACGCATACCGGTTTCAATCTTTGCACCCATAACATGCCCCGTATATGCCATATAATAATTCGCAATACCATCAATAATACGCAGTACCAGATACAATGCACCCAACATCAGAATGGTCTTTACGGACAACGCCGCAAGATCCCGGATTCCTTCGTTGGTAATATAACGCATAATCAGCGGAAGCACCAGCTCGCAGATTGTTGTCAGCGCCGCACAGAATAAATCCATGCAGAGCGTCCCCATATGCGGCTTATAATACGGTGCAAACCGTGAAAGCAGCTCCTTTGTTTCATACTCTTTCGTATTCACGTTTTGTTTCCTCCCATTTTTCTTCATCTTACTCTCTTTCTTTGTCTGTACACGCATAAATCTATATCTTTACACGTTTCACCCGGCTTCGCCAAACATTTTTCCTAAAGTTTTGTCAAACAATACATTTATTATGTGTCATGTTGCTGCGCCAGCCAGTTCTGTCAACGGTTTTATAGTATAGCCCATTTCTTCCCACTTGGTCAACAATTCGTCTAAAATCTGCGCATTTGTCGAAGACGTGGAATGTAACAGCACGATTGCGCCGGGGTGTATTCTTTTAAGCAGCTTGCCAAACGCTTCGTCTTTTGTCGGCTGTTTATCCTGATACCAGTCCACATAAGCAAGACTCCAGAAAAACGTGTGGTAGCCAAGCTCCTGCGCCATTTTTAAGTTTTCAATATTGTATTTGCCCTGCGGCGGACGGTAAAATTTTGTTATCGGTGTCCCTGTAATCTGCTCAAACAGATTTTCAACGTCCTGCGTTTCCTTTTTAAAGGCATCCATGCTTGAAATGGATGACATATCCAGATGATGATAGGTATGATTGCCGACCGTATGCCCCTCCGCAATCATCCGTTTGACTATCTCCGGGCTGGTTTCCAGAAAATTTCCGACCACAAAAAAGGTCGCCTTTACATCATGTTTTTTCAACGCATCTAAAATCGGCTCTGTATTGCCGTTTTCATAGCCGCAGTCAAATGTCAGATAAATCGTATTCTGTGTTGTATCCCCGATAAAATACGCATTGTATTTTTTTAATTCCTCTGCACTCGCATTTCCTGTCGGCGGCTTTCCTTCCGTGCCAAAACCCAGTCCCCAGTTTTCACTTTTTTCATGCAGTAATGCCGACACACCGACACTCTCCGCCTTTTTTGCTGTCAGCGCTCCCAGCGCATACATTACTAAAAACAGCACTGCCACGATACTTACTTTCTGTGCCGTTATCCCCGACCACGGTTTCCTGCTTTCCCTAATGTCTTTTTCCTTTTCTTTGCCATCAGCTTTACCGCGCCTGCGTCCCGACCTCCACAGCAGTTTCATACACCTCTCCAATCCACAAATACTAGATTTTTACCGCGCAGATTTGTTTCATAAGAACCAAATTCCAATGCAAAAAATACTTACACCGGCATTTTTTCACGCTATATACTATATTCCCGCCGTTTTGGCACTATTCCTTTTTCATGCTTTTTAATGCAAAATGAGCAAAATGAACGACCGTTATACCAACTACGAATGTTTGATACAACGGCCGTTCTAAGACTCTGCGTTATCCAATTTTAAACTCCTTTTTCTTCGATTCTTCATTGATTTTATGAATTTTACTTCATTTTTCAATTTCTTCGATGAAATCTGTTCTGATTGTACAAAGGCAACATCACCTTTTTATTCCCTGCTCGTAAGTTTTCTTTTTGGAATCTTTTCTTTAAAAAATCTTCCTTTTTGTTTTCTTACTTAGAACATTGATACATTTTTTGAATGATACCTGATTCCTTGAAATTGCTTTCATTGAATCTGTTTCATTCGGATAATATGAAGCTTCTTTCTGTCATCTTTCACGGGTTCTGACAGTTTCAAGATATCTGAAATATAGTTTCCTTTTACTTCTGCATCTTCATTGACTTTGATTTCGTTGATAACCAAAATCTTTTACTGGTATCAGAAGTGTTCCGGTCGTATATTTTTGATACCTTTTCAGTATTTGTTTCTTTACACAAATCTGAAATCTTTCATATTATTGTTGTGGTAAATCTTCAATATGAGTGCCAGCCTGTATTACCTTTTCCTTCTTTTCCTATCCCTTTATAGGAATCTTCCATTTGTTATATCGGTAAAGGTATTCTTGCGAGGGAACTGCTATGCCTTACCACTCTCATATTGTAGGTGTATTCCTTCGTTCTGCATTGGAATCAACCTCCTTTTAAGAACTCTTATGTTTGAAGTTCTTGTTTGTTTGTGATTGTATATTAACACGCAGGTTATTATTTGTCAATACTTTTTTCAAATAAATTTTAATTATTTTCATTCTTTTCTATAAATTGTATATTTTATTATGAATATTCTGACATTTTATACTGGCAGCTGTTCTATCGTTTCATATGCCTGCATCAGCATTTCCTTTGTCACTGCATACGGATAATGGCGGATATCGGACATCTGCGGAATCCTGTCCATGGTTTCAAAGAACTGCTCCTCGGTAATGCCGATATCGGCAATGCGCACCGGAAGTCCCAGCTCTTTATTTAAGGCATAAATTTTTTCAAATTCCTCCTGCTGTCCGTCTACAAGCAGGGCATACAGTACACCGAATCCGACAACCTCGCCGTGCAGATGTTCTTTTTCAATGACCGGATACGCCGTCAGCGCATAAAAGCAGGCATGTGCCAGACCACTGTTGTAATCCGGTGTAAAGTCCCTTGTAAGGAAAATGGATACAATCGCTGTCGTAACCACAATCGCTAAAACTACCTGCTCCAGTGCTTCGGTTGCAACACCCTTTTTATTATCCTCCAATGCCTGTCTGCCGTATTCAAGCATCGGTGTCAGGCACATTTTGGAAAATCCGACCCCGACCTCCGTATAATGCGGCAGTTTTTCACCGCGTGAAGAAATCTCAGCTTCGTAATTTTTCGCATACGTGTCGCCGATACCCGCCCACAGATAACGGTACGGTGCTGCGGCAATAATCTGTGTGTCGATAAATGCGTGAGCTGCCGGATGTGTAAAGAAATGTGGTTTGAAAAATGTGCCGTCTTCATGATACATAATTGAAACAGAAGTACATGCCGCACAGTTGGAAGCGATTGTCGGGAATGTAAACACCGGCTTTTCACACTCGATACACAGACATTTGCAGGTATCAATTGCCTTTCCACCACCCACGGCAAACACCATATCGGCTTCTTTGAATGCCGGCAGTGCGGCAAGGCGTTCTACTGCCTCATACGTGCAGTCTGTTCCGTAAATTTCTTTTCCGATAATATCCAGCCCTCCGTCCGCCGCATTTTTACTGATTTTGTCAAATGCCGCAGAAAGCGCCTTTTTACCGCCGATTACAAGCACCTTTGTGCCGTATGGTTTACAGATTTTTCCAATCTGGTTATAGACCTCTTTTCCTACAGAATAACTCGGTAAATGTAATTCATAATTTTCTAATTTCATAATTCTATCCTTTCCGCAGACATTTTCATGCCCGCAAAACACGTATCAGTTTTTTAATTTTCAGCTGCTTCGCTGCCCATGACCGGCTGTTTTTTCACGCAGCCTACAATCATATGGACAATAAACGGTATCACAATCACAATCAGCGTTGCATAACCGATATAAGAATAACCCGTCTTAACCAGCGGAATTAAGCCAAACTGTGTTGTGAATCCGACAAATGCAACACCCATTGCAAGGGATGCGCCTCTGCCTGCGTTTTGTGTCTTTTCCTTCATGGTCTTTCCTCTTTTCTTTTTGTTACAAACCGAAATAAAAAAAAAGATTTCCGTTCCCTAAAGGAACAGAAATCTTTTCTGCACGCCACCTGTATGGAAATCTCACATACGGTCTTTCTATAGTCCGTCAAATCGGCGATTACTACAGTCAGACGATATGCTCTCATCATAACGGTTAGAGTTTCCGTCAGCTCCTACTATCATTTCAGGCTGCCCTCATAAGTCCATTCACATGAACCGGAAATACTGCTTTCTCACCACATGCAGTTCTCTGTAATCTCTTACGCTCATGCTACTACTCTTATTCAACGGTTTGTCTTTTTTATTTATTGCTGAGTTTAGCACATTACTGTGTGAAATTTCAACCTCTTTTTTACATTTTGAAATAATCAATGCTCTGTACAAGCTGTTCGGCAATCTGACGGAGCTGTTCGGCACTTTCATAGACCTGTTTAAATGTTCCTGCAACCGCTTCTGTTTCATTATATGTCTTTTTCGTGCCTTCCATGTTGTTTCCGGCAATTTCAGAGAGCGCCGACACGGCTTCCACGACTTCACTGCGGGAGCTGTCAAGCCGCTGTGTACTGCTTTTAATCTGTCCGATACTCTGCATGGATTCCCCAATACCCGAAAGCACCTCTTCCACAATATTTTGAGTTGCCTGCATGCTTTCACTCTGACTCTGTAGAATCTGCTGCATCTGCTGCATATTTTCCACGGCTTTTGCGGAATCCTCCATAAGTACCTGCGTAGTTTCACCGATTTCACGGCTCGATTCGTTGGACTGGTCTGCCAGCT
>OHAE01001111.1_pt1 | contig 21630 bp, 19 predicted proteins | sample 1577061 | NCBI WGS metagenome assembly OHAE01 (sample SAMEA3541535, study PRJEB24748) | human gut metagenome | biome: human gut; feature: human-associated habitat; material: faeces | place: China | collected 2012
CGGCAAACTTGCTGGCATACTGGATACGTACCTTGTCGCTGGCAGCCATTTCCTTACGGAGAATATTCTGGCGTTCTTCGCGTACGGTGATACGCGGCACGTTGATGCCTTCCATGCGCAGGCGCACTTCACTTTCAGTCAGGTAGCGGCTGGTGCTTCCGGGGAATCCCATGATCATGGCATAGTCGCCTTCCTGCAATCCCTTCAGTGAAATAGTCAGGTGTTTCTTTACTTTCAAAGGCACATTCTCTGCACTGTATTCAGCCGGATTACCATCCTTGTCGGCGTAGATACGGAACATAGAGAAGTCGCCTGTGTGACGCGGCCACATCCAGTTGTCGGTTTCACCTCCAAACTTACCGATTGATGAAGGAGGAGCGGCTACCATACGTACGTCGCTGTAAGTCTTGATGAAGAACAAGTAGAATTTGTTGCCTTCATAGAACGGAAGCGCCTGTGTAGAAATGCCCGGTTTGCCTTTCAGGTCACTTTTCTTCAGTTCGTCGGCAGCCAGCTTCTTCAGGTATTTGCTTCCGAATGATTCTGCTTCGGTCACTTTTCCTTTACGGATGTCTTCGTTTACTTTTTCCGTTACATCCACAATACGGTCTACGAATTTGAAGGTCAATCCCGGTGTAGGAAGTTCTTCCTGGTAACTTTTTGCCCAGAATCCGTCGGTCAGGTAGTCATGTTCTACCGAGCTATGTTGTTGGATGGCATCGTATCCACAGTGGTGATTGGTCAGAATCAATCCGTTGGGTGAGATAATTTCACCTGTACATCCGCGTCCGAAAATTCCGACAGCATCCTTTAATGTTATTTGATTAGGATTGTAGATGTCCATGATGTCCATTTTCAGTCCTTGCGCTTTCATTCGGTCCGCAAGGTTCTGCTCCTGCATGAGCTGGAGCAACCACATTCCTTCATCGGCCTTGGCCGGAGAGAATACAGCACAAACAAGTGCGAGTGCGAGTACTTTCAGTTTTTTCATTGTTATGTATAGTGTTAAAATATAGATTGCACAAAAATAGTAAAAAAACGCACACCATTTTCACACGGGTTACTTAAAAGGTAATAAACCACTATCTTAGTATAAATTTTGATAATATATTTCGGTGCTTCCTTGAAAGATTATACCTTTGCCCACAAATTTAAAAGGTTTCAGCATGTATAAACTTTATTTTTTCCTGTTGTGTGCCATGCTTTGCACCTCTTGCAGTAAGAAATATAAGATAGAAGGTACTTCGTCTGTTTCTATGTTGGACGGTAAAATGCTTTTTATAAAAATCCCGGTGGGTGATAAATTGGTCAACATTGATTCGGCAGAAGTAATTCATGGCTTATTCGAAATGCAGGGAAAGGTTGATTCCACGGTTTTAGCTTCATTGTATATGGATGATGAGTGCATCATGCCTTTAGTGATAGAACCGGGCCACATTGATATTCAGATAGACAATGCGGGAATTACCATTAAGGGGACTCCATTGAACGACTGTTTCAATGATTTTGTGGTGCAGAAAAACTCGCTCGATGACCGTGCTTACGAGGTAGAGCGCGAGGAAAGTCGCATGATTATGGATGGAAAGGATTTGCAGACGGTGCATCAGGAAATCCAGAAAAAACGTGACGAGATAGCTACGGAGATGAACCAGCTGGCGAAGACTTTTATTCAGGACAATTACGAGAACGTATTGGGACCGGGGTTGTTCATAATGTTAGGTAACAGCATGCCTTATCCCTTCCTGACTCCGCTGATGCAGGAAATCATTGACGCGGCTCCTGAAGCGTTCAAGAACAATTACATGGTGAAGGAATATGTGTCTGTGGCACGTGAAAATATGTCGCATGCTCCCCTTCATTAAAAAGAAAATCGGGTAAGAAATTCTTCCTACCCGATATTTATTTTTTTATTCTCCACTTTTCTTTTCTCCTTTGTATTTTTCCGGCAAACCTTTTTCAATGGCCTGATAGGATTCTTCCATCAGCATGGTCTGGTTGTCTTGTCCTTTTCCTTGTGGATAGATGGGCTGATGGATGGTCAGCTTCAACGGATGCCAAGAGAGCAGTTTGCCCGTGCGCGGCAGAATATCGAAAGAGCCGCTGATACTCATCGGTACGACCGGAAGCTGCAACTGGTCAGCCAACAGGAAAGCTCCTTTCTTGAATTCGTTCATGCGACCGGTAAAGGTTCTTCTGCCTTCCGGGAATACTACGAGTGAAGTACCTCCCTGCAAGATTTTTTCTGCCCGTTTGATAGTTTCATACACTTTGCGCGGACTGGATTTGTCTACGAAGATGAAACCGGCCGATTCGCAGGCTTTTCCGACGAAAGGAATGCTGCGCAGACTTTTCTTCATCATCCATTTGAAGTTTCTTCCCAAAAAACCGTAGATAAGGAATATGTCGAAAGCTCCCTGATGGTTGGCTACGAATACATACGATGTTTTGTGGTCAATGTTTTTGTGTCCTTCCACTTTCACCGGAAGCAGAAACAGAAAACAAGTGAGCTGTGACCAGATTTTTCCCGGGTAATACCCCCAGAAGTGTCCGTTGCCCAGCCAGCATCCCAACATGGTGGTCAGTGCGGTCAGAATGGTCAACACAAGAAAAATGGGAAGCCCGATACAGATTTGGTAAATGATGTATAAGAATCTCATAACTGTGATAGATTTTATTGGATTGATTTGTTATTTCCTTTTTTTAATGTGAGAACGGTAATTTCCGGCCAGGCACCTAAGCGCATGGGGAAGAGCACATAGCCTAACCCGATGTTGACATACAGTCCCCGGTCGCCCTCCAGGTACAGTCCTCTGTGTTCCGGATAGATAAACTTGGACACTGAAAAACCGAACAGACTGATTTGCATGTCGTGGGTATGACCTGACAAGGTAAGCTGTACCGAGGTGTCCGGAAGCACTTTCCGGCGCCAGTGTGTCGGGTCGTGACTTAGCAGGACCTTGAACATGCCGTCTGTGCCTTGCAAAGCCTTGGGCAAGTCGCCTCTGTCGGGGAAAGGCGGTTTCCCGCTGTTTTCCACACCGGCTATGGTAATGGAATCCGTACCTTTATATATAATGCGGTGGTCATTTTGCAGCATGCACCATCCCATACGGTTTTCGCGTGTAATCAGACTGTCTACGTTAGCCAGGCGAGCCTGCTCGTTTTCCCATTTTACGTAGGAGCCATAGTCGTGATTTCCCAGGACGGAATACACCCCGTCGCGGGCTTTCAGTTGTGAGAACACGGGCATAAATTCCAGCAATTCGTCGGCACGGCTGTTCACGAGGTCGCCGGTGAATACAGCCAAATCGGCATTTTGCCGGTTACAGAGGTCGATGGCTTCCTGAAGTGCCTTTCCGTTTCCTTTCCAGCTTCCGGAATGAATGTCCGACAATTGCAGGATGCGGTATCCGTCGAATGCGTCCGGAAGGTCGGGCGAATAGAAGGTGACTTCTTTCACCTGAAAGTTTTCCTTTCCCTTGATTGCTCCGAACAATACATACCCAAAGGTGAGCAGTGCAGGTGCCAAGGCTATCCATCCGTGAGGAACAGGACGTTTCACCAGCCTTCTGAAGAGTTTCAGCAAGATGCTGGTCAGCATGAATACCGTTTTAGGTATAGTTACGCACAAGGCTACAATCAGGTAAGTACCGAAATATTCATGTAAGGTGTCGTGACCAATCAGGAAGATGACCAAAATAAGCAACAGCAAAACAGTAGGCAGCCAGTAAGCCCGTTTCCACCTCCTATGGTGCAGGCTGGTCAGATACGTCTTGTATATGTACCAGTCGGGTAGCAGAAACAAGACTAAGAATATCAGTGACACGCGTAGTAGAATCATATTTGTGTACTTATTTTAGGGTTGCAGATTGGCTGCGAGGTATTTTCGCAATACGTCGGCATCTATTTTCCGGCGGGAAGCATAATCCATGAGTTGCTCCTCATCGATTTTTCCTACCGAGAAGTAGCGTGAAGCCGGATGAGCAAACATCAGTCCGCATACCGAGGCATGAGGCTGCATCATTCCGTTCTCTGTCAGATGTATCCCGATGCGTTTCATGTCAATAAGCTTGTCGAGCAGAAAGCTGACCGATATGTCGGGCAGGGAAGGATAACCCACGGCAGGACGTATGCCCTGATAGTCTTCGTTGAGCAACTGTTTCATGGTCAGCTTTTCGTCCTTGGCGTATCCCCATACCTCTTTGCGCAGGGTTTCGTGTATCTTTTCAGCTGCGGCTTCCGCCAGACGTTCACCTAATGTCTTGATGAGCAAGGACTGGTAGTCGTCATGGCTGAATTCTTCTTCCATGGCCGGATCGATGGTCGTGGCGAATCCTCCTACCGTATCCTTGATGCCGGAAGAAAGGGGACGCACAAAGTCACTCAGGCAGAGAAACGGGTCGTTGGGACGGACGCGGGTCTGCTGACGGAGCAGAGGAAATAAAGTGCCCTCTAACCACAGGTTGTCGCCTTCGGCATTGGCTTCCATCAGGCGATAAATGGCATAGACCTTGTATTTTCCGTCAATTTTGTTCAGCATGCGTACCGCTTCTTTGTGCAGTTGCATGGCTTCGGCAGCCTTGGCACGTTCAGCTTCAGGAAATGAGGCCAGCCACCCGGCGCGGCAGGCATCACACCCATGAATGTCGGCAATGGCTGCGTAACGAGGCTGAAACCCCCATGCGTGGAAAAAATAAATCCAGTTGATGTATTCAGCCAGGTCGTGTATGTCGTAACGGACGGTCGTGATGTCTGTTTTCATTTGATTTCTTTTAGCGTTCAAACCGAAGGGCTTGTCCACGGTGTGCTTTGTTTACTTTTCCATTCTCGTAAACTGCCGTACCGTTGACAAATGTCTTTTCTACCTGTGCATGGAAAGTGCGGCCTTCCATCGGACTCCATCCGCACTTGCTTTCAATGCAGTCGGTGGTTACGGTCCATTCCTTATGCGGATTCAGCAGAACCAGGTCGGCCTGATAGCCCGGTCGGATAAATCCTCTTTGGCTAATCTGGTAAAGCTGGGCCGGTGCATGACACATTTTCTGTACCAGCTGTTCGATAGACAGGATACCTTCGTGTACCAGTTCGTAGATGCTGACCAGTGAGAACTGTAGGGTCGGCATGCCCGATACGGCTTTCAGTGCTCCTCCTTCTTTTTCACTCAACAGGTGGGGGGCATGGTCGGTGGCAATGACGTCAATCAGGTTGGTAGTCAGAGCCTTTCTCAGCGCATCACGGTCGACCTTTGTCTTGATACTGGGGTTACATTTGATGCGTGCCCCGAATTGCGCATAGTCTTCATCACAGAACATGAGGTGCGATACGCAGGCTTCTGCCGTAATTTTCTTTTCGTGGAGCGGGCGGTCTTCTAACAGACCTAACTCGCGTGCCGTACTGATATGAAGGATATGCAGACGGGCACCCGTTTCCTTCGCCAATTGTACGGCCAGTGCCGAAGAATGGTAACAAGCTTCCTCACTACGTATCAGCGGATGGAAAGAAATGTCCAGGTCTTCGCCATACTGCTGCTTGAAGCGTTCGGTATTTTCACGGATAATCTGCTGGTCTTCACAATGGGTGGCAATCAGCATGCCCGCTTCGGAGAATATTTTTTTCAAGGCTTCCATGCGGTCTACCAGCATGTTTCCGGTGCTGGCTCCCATGAACAGTTTCACACCGCATACGTGTGTCTTGTCCAGTGCCTTCAGCTGGTCGGCATTGTTGTTTGTGGCTCCGAAATAGAAAGAATAATTGACAATACATTTGGTAGCCGCATCCTTAAACTTGTTTTCCAATGCCTCCAGGGTTGTGGTCTGCGGGTTACAGTTGGGCATGTCCATGAACGAGGTCACTCCTCCTGCCGCAGCCGCAGCCGTTTCGGTAGCCATGTCTGCCTTATGTGTAAGGCCCGGATCGCGGAAATGCACATGGTCGTCTATCACTCCCGGCAGCAGGAAGCATCCTTGCGCATCAATCTGTTCGTCACATACGGCAGCGGGAGCACCGTCGCCTTCAATGACTTCCTGTATTTTTTCTCCTTCAATCACTACGGAGCCGGCAAAACGGCGTCCTTCATTTACGATGATTGCATGATGTATCCATGTACGTTTCATAACCCTTTTCAATTAGTGTGTTTAGGATATTTTTTGAACCAGCTGTCCCATTTCAGTTGGATGACGCCGAATACGGCTTCTCCAAAGATACTGCTGTTCATCTTGGAAGTACCTAATTCGCGGTTGATAAAGATGACCGGTACTTCTGTGATATGGAATCCGCATTTAAAGGCGGTGAATTTCATTTCAATCTGGAAAGCATATCCTTTGAAACGGATGTGGTCCAGATGGATGGTTTCAAGCACTTTCCGGCGGTAACATACAAAGCCGGCAGTAGTGTCATGAATGGGCAGTCCGGTAATGAACCGCACATATTTGGAGGCAAAGTAGGACATCAGTACTCTTCCCATAGGCCAGTTCACCACATTGACTCCGCTCACATAGCGTGAACCGATGGATACATCGGCCCCTTCTTCATGGCAAGCCTTGTAAAGTCTTGGCAGGTCATTGGGATTGTGGCTGAAGTCGGCATCCATTTCAAAGATGTAGTCGTATCCCTTTTCGATAGACCATTTGAAGCCGGTGATGTAAGCTGTTCCCAGTCCGAGTTTGCCTTTTCGTTCAATCATGAACAAACGTTCAGGAAATTCATTTTGCAGACGGCGTACGATATCGGCCGTTCCGTCGGGAGAGTTGTCTTCGATAACCAGAATATGGAATGTCTTTTCCAGTCCGAATACTGCTCGGATTATATTCTCGATGTTTTCCTTCTCATTGTAAGTAGGAATAATCACGATACTGTCACTTGTTTGCATGGCGTTTCAATTATATCTGTGCAAAGATAGAAATAAAAATGTGATTCTTTTTAGTGGCAGGTTTATTTCTTTGTAATGCGTGTGAGATGAAATAAAAACGCTTATACAAAAATACCTCGACACGTAGCTGTCAAGGTCTCGACACGTACGAGTCGAGACATCAGCACGAACGTGTCAAGACCTCGTCACGTACGTGTCGAGGTAAATTTAACTATGATTTTAGAGTAGTGTAAAAAAACGTTTTGAAAAAACTGGACTTATATTGAATTCCTATCGTTTTATTTAAGGTGTTTGTTGCGATGCTTTCCTGAATTTTAGTCTCATCGTTTGGTCATGGAAGATAAAATGCTTATCTTGTGACAGAATCAGTTAAATGAAAAGGACTATGGAAGTAAAACATGATGCATCCCGACAGGAATTCTATGTGGAACTGGAGGGACATAGAGCCCACGTGGCTTATCAGATTCATGACGGAGGATTGGATATTCGGCACACGATTGTGCCGGAAGCCATTGGAGGAAAAGGTATTGCTTCTGCTTTGGTGAAGGCAGCCTACGATTACGGGCGCTGCAAAGGACTGAAGGCGATAGCTACCTGCTCTTATGCCGTGGTCTGGCTACAGCGGCATCCTGAATACCAGGGAGAAGTAAGCAGTGATTATATAGGAAAAGGAAGCTGTGCCCTGTGAGGGCACAGCTTCCTTTTTTCTTATTTAGTTGCGATAGACTTTCTTTTTCTTGATGAAGAACAGCCAGCGCAGGAAAGAAGCGGTGAAGGTGTGGCTGAAGGAATTGATTTCATCGGTACGTTCGTCAATGTCGTCCAGCAGCCTTTCTGCATCCTTCTCGGAAAGCATACCGTTGTTGATGAGCTGTTTCACGGTGCGGCGTTCATTGCTCAGCAGCATGCGGATGGACTTGATGGTCAGTGCATGGCCGTATGCTTTTGGGAAATTATCGGCCAGGTTATTGATAAAGGCACTCATGCGATTGATGTTGTCATTTATCTCTTCCCGTAATGTGTCTAACACGGAGTCCTGTTCGCCGGTCACCCATTCTGAGGCACGCAGGTCGTCCAGCAGTTTCAGGCTTCCTTTCTGAAGAATGATGAATCCACGTCCTAAATCGTACACCACCGTGATGCGTTCACGGAAATAGAAGGTCATCCAGTTCTGCAGGTAAGGAATGTTCCGCAGTGTGTTCAGCAGGTCTGTACGCTGGCAGAACTTGAAAATGGAGGTGCGGACGTTCAGCGGGTAGTTCCCGTCGTGGTCATACAGCTCATCCAGCGAGTTCATGAGCCGGAGGAATACGGGCTTGGAGATGACTCCTTCTTCATAGATTTCCCGGCAGATAGCTTTTTCCTTATCCAATACACGCAGACGGATTTCCGGCAGCATGGCTTTGTTTTGTGGATTCTTGGCCGGCTCCTGCGGTTGTGCGGTCATGTAACTTTCCACTTTGTGCCAGTTGGCTCCTTCTAAGGCGTCTCTTTTTTTCAATCCTTCCAGGTATTTTTCGGAATTGTCGCGTATTGACTTCTCAATGCGATAAGCCAGCATGGTACGTGCAGAAGGCACGTGAGTCAGTCCCAAGCGGTTCAGCAGTACGCGCATGGTGGTGGCATTGATGCAGAGTGTCAGGGTAACGATGCCGGCCGTGAAGAACAATACCTGGCTGCGGATGTCCTCCGGAATAGCCGGGGTATAAGATACCATCAGGGCCAAGGTCATGGCCAATGCACCGCGCAACCCTCCCCAGGTAAGGATGACTGATTCGCGTCGGGTCAGTCCGTATCCCAAGCGTTTCATCACAGGGTAAAGCAGCATAATCATGGCAAAGCGGATAAGGTTAAGGGCGATATAGATAAGTATCAGCACGCCTAATGCTCCCCAGGAAAAATCCACTTTTTCGGCAATGACTACTCCCACTAAGATAAAAATCAGGGTATTGGCTATGTAGGTCAGCAACTCCCAGAAATGTTCCATGAACGTATTCACCTGCGGTTTCAACCGCGGTTTTCCTACGTAAGTGACGGTCAGTCCGAAAGCTACGAGGGCAATCACTCCCGATACGCCAAGATAATATTGGGAGAGAATGAAGGTAAGGTAAGCTGCTAAGATGATGACACTGTTCTGTACCATCTCTTCCGAGTTGATGCGCGTGATGAACCAGATGACAATCCGTGCCAACAGAAATCCTAAAAGGGTACTGAGGCCCACTTCACGGATAAACGTAACGACAGGAGAGGCGTGAGTGGCTTCTCCGGCGGCGTATGCTCCGAAGAAAAGCATGAAGCAGACGATGCCCGTTCCATCGTTCAGCAGGGATTCCGCATCGACAAGGGTAGAGAAGCGTTTGCTGGTTTTCAACTCGTGCAGCAGGGCTACTACAGCTACCGGGTCGGTGGCACTGATTAAGGCTCCGAACATCAGTGCAAATGCCCATGTCCACGATTCAAAACCGGGGATGAAGGTTGCTACTCCCATCATGAGGGCACCCGTGAGCAACATGCAGATGATGAGTCCCGGTGCCGCCAACAGGGTGGCGTTGGCCAATGTCTTCTTGAAAATGTGCAGGTTGAGTTCGTAGGCTGCATCGAATATCAGGATGGGCAGGAAAAGATAAAGAATCAGGTCGGGATTGATGTTGGCGACGGAACTGACTGCATCATGCAGTTCCGGCAGCGATTGAAAGACGCCCGTACGGTTCATGACTCCTAAAATGATTCCAATGGCAAACAGCCCCACTGTGTAGGGCAGGCGGCTGTGTTTGAGCAAGGATTTCAGTATTGCTCCGATAATGAGTCCCCCGATAGTGAGCAGCAAGGGGGCGAGGAAAGTGTATTCTTCCATAGTTTTGATGTCAGTTAAAAAAATGAGCATTTGAATTTTAAACAAAGTTAAAGAATCAAATGCTCATATACAAGGGGATTTTTACTTATTTCTTTTTCGTACTTGCGATTTCTTGGGCCACTTTCCGTGCGGTGGCGCGGTCGGGTTTTCCGGTTTCGGTTTGTGGAAGATGCCGGACGAAGAAGGTCTGTTTCGGCTGCCAGTAAGTTGGAAGCTGGTCGTAAGCCTGTGCTAACAGAGGGGATATATCGGTATTTTCTTCGCTTTCCAGCAGCAGGACGATGCGTTCTCCAAATTTCGGGTCGGGCACGGCAGTCACCATGAAAGGAACCGGCAGCGCAGTTTTCAGTGCATTTTCCACCTGCTCAATCTGTATCTTCACCCCTCCGGTGTTGATGGTATTGTCTTTTCGTCCTAAGATATGGAACTGCCCTTGGGCATTGAACTCACAAATGTCGTTTGTGGTCAGTTTCTCTGCACAAACGGCTGGTGCTTCAATGGTCAGGGTGTTTTCCGGAGAGAGTGAGACCTTGACTCCCTGGAAGGGGGTGTACCAGTCGGAGGCATTCGGGCCGTTCAGTCGTCGCAGGGCGATGTGTGAAAGGGTTTCGGTCATTCCGTAGGTGCTCCATACGGCATGAGGAAATGACGCTAATTCCGTGGCTAATGTGCTGTCTATTGCTCCGCCGCCGATAATGAGATGACGTACTTGTTGCAGGCATTCCTTCTCGGCTGGTACTTGTAGCGAGTTGTACACCTGCATGGGTATCATGGCAGCAAACTCAGGAGCGGCATTTATCTCTGCCAGCGGATGTCCGCAAGGAGTAACAGGTAGCAGGTTCAGTCCGGCTACCAACGCACGGACGACCACCATTTTTCCGGCAATGTATTTCAGAGGCATGCAAAGTAAGGCAGTGTCTCCTTGATTCAGGCCTAAAAAACGGACTGTCAGCATAGCACTCTGCATCATGCGCTGTTTTTCTACCCGGAGCGGTTTGGGCGTTCCGGTAGAGCCGGAGGTATGCACCAGTACGGTGGTGCTGTCGTCAAACCATTCTGCTAAGAAATCGGCAAGTGAGGCCTGAAAGCTGTCTGCTTCATATTCCGCATGGAATCGTTTTTGCAGCTGACTTTGTGATTCGCCTTCAGGTATACGGACTTCATGAGCAGTGTAGCATTTCCCGTCAATCAAGATGGACTGACGGGCTATTTCTGTAATAAATGGTGTGGCGTTCATATCAGATGGTTTGCAGATAAGTCGGGAAATCGGGTATCTTTTCTTCAGGATGGAACCACAGACAGTCGCCTTCAATGTGCAGCGGGTAGTCAATGTTGTCGGTGAAAAGCATACCGGTGCCCAGCCCCTGAGGCATTTCAGGTTGGAGAGTGGCACACCACTGTGCGATGGCATTGAGTCCGATGTTGGATTCTAAGGCGGAGGTTACCCAATAGCCTATGCCTCTTTCCTGAGCCAATGTAATCCATTCTTTGCTTCCCTGGATACCTCCGTGCAAGGACGGCTTTAAGATGATGTATTGTGGGCGGATGGTATCCAGCAGCTGGATTTTCCGTTCCGTTTCATTTACTCCAATCAGTTCTTCATCCAGTGCGATGGGGAAGGGCGAAGTAGCACACAGCTCTTTCATGACTTCCCATTGGCCGGCGCGTACGGGCTGTTCGATGGAGTGCAGCTGAAATTCGTTCAGCTGTGTCAGTTTCCGTAAGGCATCTTCCGGACTGAAGGCTCCGTTGGCATCTACCCGGAGTTCGATGTCGGTAGCTGAGAAATGGCGACGGATGTGAGCCAGCAGTTCCAGTTCACGCTCAAATTCAATCGCTCCGATTTTCACCTTGATGCACCGGAATCCGGCTTTCATCTTTTCTTCTATGCGGCGGTACATTTCATCGAAATTACCCATCCAGATGAGTCCGTTGATAGGAATACCTTGTTCACCGCGACTGAAGGGGGTATCCCAGAACTGCAGACTGTTGGCCTGCAGATGGGCAAATGCGGTTTCCAGTCCGAACAGAATGGAAGGGTAAGGACGAAGTGCTTCATAATCAATGTAGCCATTTGCGGCTGTTTTCTCACAGATTTCAGCTAGCAGGCGAGGATAATCGGGCAGGTCGTCGCAGCTTAACGCGGGCAGCGGAGCACATTCACCTACGCCATATTGTCCGGTTTCAGTGTCGGTAAGTAGCAGATACCATACTTGCCGGGTGTGATATACTCCGCGTGAAGTACCGGCCGGTTGTTTGAAATGAAGTGTGCGCGGAATGATTTTCAGTGTGTACATATAGAGGTCTGTTGTGAAGGGAATAAAAGCGGACAGAAAGCGGAAATGGTTTCTGCTTTCTGTCCGGTAGAAAATGAGATGAGAAAATAATCAGGGGAATTTAGGGTATTTGCTCCAGTCGGGTTTCCGCTTTTCGAGGAAAGCTTTCCCACCTTCCTGTGCTTCTTCCGTCATGTAGTAAAGCATGGTTGCGTCACCGGCGAGTTCCTGAATACCAGCCTGTCCGTCGAGTTCTGCATTGAGTCCGGCTTTAATCATTCGCAGGGCGAGCGGACTATGCTGCATCATGGTTTCAGCCCATTCAACCACCTCATCTTCCAGCTGGTCGAACGGTACGACTTTGTTGACCAGTCCCATATCCAGTGCTTCCTGGGCAGAATACTGGCGGCAGAGGAACCAGATTTCGCGGGCTTTCTTCTGGCCTACGATACGAGCCAGATAAGAAGAACCAAATCCGGCATCGAAGCTGCCTACGCGAGGCCCTGTCTGACCGAAGATGGCGTTTTCAGACGCAATGGTCAGGTCACAGACTACGTGAAGCACATGTCCGCCACCGATGGCATATCCGTTGACCATGGCAATCACCGGTTTCGGGATGGAACGAATCTGTTTCTGTACGTCGAGCACATTCAGGCGGGGAACTCCGTCAGTACCTACGTATCCGCCGTGGCCTTTCACGTGCATGTCGCCTCCGGAGCAGAAAGCCTTGTCACCAGCTCCTGTCAGTACGATGACATTGATGTCCTGACACTCACGGCAGTAATACAATGCGTCACTGATTTCAGTAGTGGTGGTCGGAGTGAACGCATTGCGGTATCTCGGGCGGTTGATGGTAATCTTGGCGATTCCATTATAAAACTCAAAAAGAATATCCTGGTATTCCTTGATGGTTTTCCATTCTCTGGGTTGTGACATATTGCTATTTTTTTAGGTTGTGATAATACGTTTTCAGGTGTTCGATGTCCTTGTCCTTTTCGGTAAATACCTCCATCAGCATGGGCTGTGAGGTAATGGATGGCTGGGTGAATACCTCTACCGCCTGGTCAAGTTCTTCTTCATTGTGTACAGGAAGATACTGGAATCCCCGGTCTTCGGCCCATGCTTTGGCGGAAGTGCGGTGAGTGGCCGTAATGAAGCGCCGGCTGCTGTCTGTCATCTCCAGTCCCGGTAGCGCATGGAATATTTCTCCCCCTTCGTTGTTGAGGAGCAGGATGCGTACGTTGCTTCCGTAGTTGGCATTCCAGAGGGCGTTCATGTCATAGAAGAAGCTCAGGTCGCCGATGAAGATGAAATTGAGTTTGTCGGACGCCGTAGCGTAGCCGATGGCAGTAGACAAAGAACCTTCTATACCGTTAGTTCCCCGGTTGGATAGAACCTCCACATCGTTCGGTAGAGGGAACAGCTGGGCGTAGCGCACAGTGGAGCTGTTGGCCAGGTGAAGGGAACAAGGTGTTGGCAGGTGATTGATGACTTTCCCGATGGCGCTCATTTCGGAGTAGGGGAATACGGCTTGCGGAATATTCTTCGACAGAGCTTCCCATGTGCGGGGGTATTCCGGTGTGCGGCTGTCCATCATCGGGGCAATCTTTTCTAAGAACTCAAACGGGTCCATCTCAATCACGGTGGTCAGTGAGCCGAAAAGGTCGGCCACCTGTCCGTCAGTAGCCACGTGCCAGTGTTCTACCGGCGGATGACGGCGAAGGAATTTCTTCAGTCGTTTGGAGATGATATGTCCTCCGTAAGTAATCAGTAGCTCCGGACGCATCTTCTGCTGGGCTTCGAAGTCCATGGAGCAGAGCAATGGCTCGATGTTGCGGATAGGCATACCCGGAATCGTCTGGTTGCTGATGTTTTCGGTAAACCAGGCAAAATGCTTGTAAAGCATCTTGGTGTATTTCTTGTCGAACAAATAAATCAGGTTCATTTGTCCCACTACGACCATCCGTCGCTGGTAGCGGTTCAAGCGGTCGATGAGTGGCTGGTAATCCTTGTTGTATACGTTCAGTCCCTGATAGCGGGTAATGACGCGTGCTTCGGGAAGTTCCGTGACCGGTAGCTTGAAAAACGGTTCGCTAATAGGTACATTGATGTGTACAGGTCCTTTCCCATGATGGTCAAGTTCCATGAGTGCCTCATTGATGAGGCGGTTGCAGTACCATTCGTCTTCTTCACTCTGCACTTCCGGCAGGTTGACAGATTTTTTCACCAGGCTTCCGAATACGCCAGGCTGAGGGAGTGTCTGTCCGTCCATCTGTCCGATCCATGCAGCAGGGCGGTCGGCCGAAATGACGACAAGCGGTACCTGCTGGTAGAACGCTTCGGCTACGGCCGGGTGGATGTTAAGCAAGGCCGTACCTGATGTGCAGCAAATGGCAGCCGGGCTACCTCCGTTCAGTGCCAGTCCCAGGGCAAAAAAACCTGCACTTCGTTCGTCTGTGACAGGATAGCAAGTAAATTCCGGAATATTGACCAGCGTTTGTACGATAGGAATGTTCCGGCTTCCGGGGCAGAGCACAATTTTTTGTATCCGGTGCGCTTTTAGTAAAGCTACAAGCTGAAGTATATTTTTTTTGTCAGTATACATGATTTTTAATATGTTAGATTTACAGGATATTTCGCATGGTATTCATCTTTTGCTGCGTTTCTTCCCATTCGGTATCAGCAGTGGATTCAGGAAGGATACCTCCTCCGGCATATAACGTAGCGTTTTTTCCCTCAATATGCATGCACCGCAGGTTGACATAGAGGGTAGTGTCTCCTTCCGGATCTATCCATCCGATAACGCCGGAATAGAAAAGGCGGTTGTGAGGCTCCGTCTGTAGGATGAACTGGTAGGCTTCCTCTTTGGGTAAGCCGCACACTGCCGGGGTGGGATGCAATTCTTGCAATACATCGCCTAAATGAGCCGTATCTTTCAGGCAGAAATGGAAATCGGTTTTCAGGTGAACCAACTGGCCGGCACGGGCTGTATATGGTCCCTTTTCCGTGATTTTGCTGCCGAATTTCTTGATGGCTTTGCGAATGTAATCTCCTACAAAGGCTTGCTCTTCTTTGTTCTTTTTGCTCCATTCGGTGGGCATAACTTCTCCTTGCATGGGCATAGTTCCTGCCAGTGCCACTGTGTGCCAGTCTTTTTCGTGACCACTGAGGATAATTTCAGGTGTACTGCCTATCCACGTACCGGTGGAAGGGGTGTGACATAGAGAAATCATCATGCGAGGATAGCTGTTGCAGGCTTGTATAAAAGTCGATAGCGGAGAAAACTGCTCATTCAGCGTGTGAGTTGTACTGCGGGACAGTACAAGTTTCCGGAACTGCTTCTCCTTGAGTGGCAGGATGAAACGGCTGAATGTTTCAGTGTACAAGTCTTTTTCTTCTTTTTCGGAAGTAATATGCGAATCTGTAGATGCATCTATAGAATGAGACGGAGCGGCTTGCTGAGGGTGGCGTATCATCCATCCTTGCAAGGCAGATTTAATTTCTTCCCAGTCGTGTGCCTGTATGTCCGGGCGGATAAGTACGGCCGGATGCGCTGGAGTAAACTGAAACGGAGAAAGAAGAAATCCTTTTTTCTGGTTCAGCTCATTCAGACTGTGGATATATTCCGGCTCTCCTTCTTCCTGCATGATGAGAATAGGTTCGTCTGTCCAGGGAAGACGGTATAATGCAAAGCAGACATGACTGCTGGTAAATGAATCAAGGAGCTGATGATATATGGTTTCCGGTGTATTCATGGCCGTTTCTTGACTATTTGATTGACAATGCGTGCGGTGGAAATTAACTTTCCTTCCTGATTGGTGATATCTACATTCCACAGGTGAGATGTGCGTCCGCGGTGGATGAGACGTCCGGTGGCAATTACAAATTCTCCTTTCGGAACCATCTGGAGGTGGTTAGCACTTACCTGGATGCCGCAAGGCATTTCATTTGCACTGCACAATGGAATGGAGCCATGTCCGGCTACGATTTCTGCAAGAGCCAGAGACGCTCCTCCGTTAAGTATGCCAAATGGCTGGCAAGTTCTTTCATCTACCGGCATTTGTGCTTTCACATATCCCTCTTCCATTTCGAGGAACTGAATGCCTAAATGTGCTCCCATGGAGCAGGATAAGTCTGGCAATTCGTAAGAGGATTTACCGTTCATTTGCGTATAATAGTTCTTGATTCTACTGCAAATGTACATATTTCTCTGCAAACGCGGGGGAATTCAGGTAAGAATTAAGTAATTTATCGGACATTTGTCATAGATTAATTGGAATAAAAAATGTATATTTATGTCGGTGTTTTGTCTATCGGTAAAACTCTTTTTGGGGCTTCAATGAAAAAAAATGAGTTGTTTGGTCTCCTAAATAGTTTTACGTATTTTTGTTTTTATGAATAAGGGGTAGAGGTATGAGTTTAAAAATGAGATATTATTATATAGTGGGTATGTGGAGCTTTTGCTTTGTATTGCCCATTATGTTGGGGTGTATGCGCCAAGAGAAAAAGAGCTCGAAAGACTCTTTTGAAACGCTTTACCAGCAAATGGAGCAAGCCTCCGCTGATTCTCCGGAACAAGTTTCTCAGATGGTGGATAGTGCGCTTCCATCTGTGAAAGACAGTATGATGTATTATCGCTTGCTTTTTTTGAAAGTAAGAGGATACTTTTTGTCTTTTAATCTGGATTCTGCATCTTATTTGCTCGACAGGGTTTCTGCTTTTTGTGACAGAACAGCGAAAAATAAGGATATTTACCAGATGTATGCATTAATCTATAATGCCCGTGGAAATTTGTATGTCCGTACTTCGCAGATAGATTCTGCCAGTTTCTGTTTTCAGAAAGCTTTTGACTATGCCGGTCGGGGAGGAAAAAAAGAGTCTTTGCCGGACATTTGTCTGAATCTGGCAGATGTGTTTGTGAAGCAGGGACGTTATGACTTAGGTTCTTTCTGGTATAACCGTTCCTTATCAATTTCCGATTCTCTGAATATGCCCGATGAGCAACGATTTCCTGCTTATTATGGCTTGGCTCAGGTGAATATGGAACTAAGAGATTTTGCGCTGTGCGATTATTATTATGATTTGGCATCGCGCTATTATGATAAAATGCACCCTTTTGAGAAACATATTTATTTGAACAACAGGGGAAATTCTTATTATTACCGGCAGGACTATAAAACGGCGTTAGAGTATTTTCGCCGCTCGCTCGAAGTGGTAAACCAGTATCCGGATATGACTTTTGAGAGAAACCTGACCATGATAAATCTGGGAGAAATTTTCCTGATGCTGGATTGCACGGATTCGGCTTCTTACTATTTGCAGGAATGTAGGGGATTCTTTGATTCTATTCATCATGCTACAGCCTTGTATTGCATTGATACGCAGCTTATGGAGTTGGCATTGAAGCAGGGAAATGTGGCATTGGCCAGAGAACGTTTGAAACATGCTGTAAAATATGATAATGTAGAGCCCAATATGATTCACGTACGTAATCGTTATTTGCAGCGTTATTTCGAGAAGGTGGGAGATTATGAACGTGCATATCATTATTTGGAAGAAAATCATCATATAGATGACTCCATTCGTAATGAAAGAGTGAAGATGCGGGCTGCGGAAATTAAATTGAAGTATACGCAGGACAGTACCTTGATGAAGAAGGAGATTTCTATTCGGGAAAAGGAGAATCAGGTACTTCAGCTCTATCAATGGCTCTATATGATTGTGGGTGGAGGTTTCCTGTTGGCAGCTGTGGTTTCTGTCATCGTGTTGTATCGAAAACGGTTGCGTGACAAAGAACAGTGGCGTATGCAAAATGCGATAACTTCATTGCGACTGGAGAACGTACGAAACCGGATTTCTCCCCATTTCATTTTTAATGTGTTGAATCGTGAAATGAATCTTCATAAAGGAGAGGAGGAAAGCCGGAATCTGATTGGATTGACCAAACTGATACGCCGGAATCTGGAACTGACCGATTGTCTGGCTGTATCGTTGGCAGATGAATTGGAGTTTGTGGATACGTATGTGGAACTGGAAAAGGAATCCTTGGGAAAAGATTTTGACTACCAGCTGGATTTGGACTGCAAGATAGATTTGAAGACGGTGAAAGTTCCATCCATGTTGTTGCAGATTCCTGTAGAGAATGCTATAAAGCACGGATTGAGATTAAAAGAAGGAAAACGATTGTTGCGTATACAAGCACGTCTGCTGCTTGATAATCAGGTTGAAATTGTGGTATCTGATAATGGCGGAGGATACCGGAAAGTAAGCGTAAATCATGGCACTGGCACTGGAATGAAAGTCATCACACAGACTATTCAATTATTAAACATATATAACTCACGCCCTATTCAAATGAAAATCAATAATGTGTCAGTCGGGGAAGAAAAAGAAATGGGGTGTGAAGTACGCTTTGTGATTCCTTTGAATTATTCATATCAATTAAAGAAAACTAGAAAAACATGAATGATAAAATAAGAGCAGTCATTATAGATGACGAAGAAACTGCCATTGATAATCTTTGCTTTGAGCTGAAGAAATATCCATGGATTTCAGTAGAGGGTATAGCTTGTAATGGAAAGGCCGGAATTCGTTTACTTGAAAAAGAACGTCCGGATTTATTATTTCTGGATGTAGAACTTCCGGATATGTTAGGGATGGATTTGGCTATAAAAGTGCATGAACAGCAAAATTGGGATATGCATATTGTTTTTTATACCGCATATAACAAGTATCTGATAGATGCCTTGCGTAGTTATGCTTTTGATTTTCTGTTGAAACCTGTTGATTCGGAAGAACTTTCAGTTGTGTTGGAGCGCTTACGTGGTGAAGGAAGTATGAAAAATACAACCACTTTTCTGGCAGATACGGGGCATGGAGCCGAGAAATCATTTATGGTAGTAACTCCTGTAGGAGATTTGCGTGTGCTTAGAGTGTCCGATATAGGATATTTCCGTTATATTTCTGACCGTAAAATCTGGGAGGTGGCTTTGGCAAATGGTTCCTTCATACCTTTGAAGCGAAATACCAGGGCCGAGAATTTGTGTGCGTATGATACAGCTTTTGTGCAGATTCATCAGTCGTATATTATCAATATGAATTATTTGCTGATGGTGCAGGGTTGCCAGTGCGTGATGTATCCTCCGTTTAATAATGTGGATGAACTTCAGGTCTCTAAAAAGTATCGTAAAGAAATGATGGAGCGTTTTTGTCAGTTGTGATAAATTGTTTTTTGACCACTTAGTAGCAAAAAACGCTTGTTTAGTGTGGAAGAGATGGTATTTGGTCGGCAAGTCATATTTCCCTGTTTCTTCTTTGATATAGATATTTTTATTTTTGCATTAAAATTTACTAAAAGAGATTCACTATGGGAAAATTTGGATACAAAGGTTTGTTTCTGTTGGGAAGCATGATTATATGGGGAGGGGCCGCACAAGCTCAGTATTTGCGTTCTTCATATTTTATGGAGGGTACGAGTGCTCGTTTACAGTTAAATCCAGGCTTGCAACCTACTAAAGGATATTTTAATCTGCCAATTATTGGCTCATTTAATATGTCTGCTTCCTCTAATGTGTTGGGGACAAGTGACATTATTGATTTGATGAATTCTGGAAGTGATTTGTATTCAAATGACAAGTTGTTTAACCGTTTAAAGAAAGATAACCGTTTGAACGTAAACTTGAATACAGACATTCTTTCTTTTGGCTGGTATAGAGGTAAGGGATTTTGGAGTTTCAATGCAGGCTTACGTGCTGATTTCGGTGCGGCATTGGCAAAAGACATGTTCTCAATGATGCGTACGATGAATGGTTTTGCATTGGAAGATGTGGCAGGAACCAGTCAGAGCTATAGCCTGTCTAACCAGACGTTGAACATGAAGGCATACGCTGAAATCGGTTTGGGATACTCTCGTCAGATTACAGAAAAATTGACGGTGGGCGGACGTGTAAAAGTATTGTTAGGTCTGGCACGTGCTGAAATGAATATCAATCGGTTTGATTTGGATTTGGATGTTCCGAATCCCCAATATGCTGGTTATGATTCTCGTGGTGAACTTTCTCCTTCTGACTGGTATGGGAAAGGCTACTCTTATGCTGCAGAAGGTAATGTAATTACTACACTGAAAGGCGGGGGGATGACTTTCGATAACGATGGAATGATTGATGACTTTGACCTGGATGCTGGTGACTTGGGTATCGCAGGTTCAGGTTTTGGTATTGATTTAGGAGCAAGCTACAAAGTGTGGGATAACTTGACCGTATCAGCTTCTATTCTTGATTTAGGTTTCCTGAAATGGAAAGAAAGTGAAACAACCGTAGCTACGGTGAGTGGAGAAGAAAATGTGACCATTACTTCAGATAATTATGATCGCTATATCGGTGGTGATTTCTTGTCGTTCGAACGTTTTGACTTTGAAGAAGGGTCACCTGAGAAGGTAAAGACAAAAACCCGTTTGTATTCTACATTGCTGTTGGCTGGAGAATATGGATTGTTGAATAATAAGTTGAGTGTAGGTGCTATGTACACCGCTCGTTTTGCAGAGCCCAAAACATTGAATGAATTGACTTTTTTGGCTACGTTCCGTCCGAAGAACTGGTTGAATGCGGCTATTAGTTATTCTCCGATTCAGGCAAGCGGTAAATCAATTGGTCTTGCGGTGAAGTTAGGTCCGCTGTTTGTGGGAACTGACTATATGTTCTTTGGAGGTAATTCTAAATCAGTAAATGGTTTCTTGGGCATCTCTTTCCCATTGGGTGGTAAACCAAAATCATTTTCTGAAATGTAAAAGATATACTTATCTATTGCTGTATAAATAAGATGGGGAGTGGCTGCCTTCCAAATCGTAATGTATGTATTGTCTGTTATGGGTTACGATAGGTCGGCAGCCTTTTTTATGCCCTTTGGGTTGCTATAGTTGAAGTTCTTTCAGTATCTCGCCGTTTAGATGGTATACAGTGATTTTTCCGTTTTCATAACCGGCAAAAGTGGGAGGGTTGCCTCCTTTGGGGAAAGTAATGGAGCCCGTGTTACAGATGATACTGTTTGTCGTTTTTTCCAGCTTCCATAAATGGGTATGTCCGTAGAAAAAGGCATCATATCCATTTTGCGGGCGTTTTTCTTCATTGTAGATGTGCCCGTGGGTGAGGAATAACTTCTTGCCGTTATCTACAATCAATGTGTAATCTGATAAAATAGGGAAGTTCAGCAGCATCTGGTCTACTTCAGAATCGCAATTTCCTCGTATGGCTACGATTTCTCCTGCCATTTCGTTTAATTTTTCTGCAATAGCTTTGGGGTTGAGTCCCTCAGGAAGTCCGTTACGTGGCCCGTAATTCAATATATCTCCCAAAATAATGAGCATATCAAAGTGATGTGCCTGGTAAAACTGCAGGACTTTTTCTAATGCGGGAAGGCATCCGTGTATGTCGGAAACAATTAAGTATTTCATAAAGCTTTTCGTTATTGATAATTCAATGCAAACATAAGAAAAAGCTTGTAATCAAAAAAACGGCCACCTTTGCAGGCAGCCGTTTTTCGTTGATTATATGCTAAAATAAATTATTCAGCTTTTTCGTCGCTCCAGTCCATTGCAGCCATACGCTTGTAAGAAGCATAACGTTTCTTAGCCATGT
>OHAE01001113.1_pt1 | contig 21607 bp, 14 predicted proteins | sample 1577061 | NCBI WGS metagenome assembly OHAE01 (sample SAMEA3541535, study PRJEB24748) | human gut metagenome | biome: human gut; feature: human-associated habitat; material: faeces | place: China | collected 2012
GGTTCAAGCCGAACTATCATGCCCATATCGTTTTCGACTGGATGAACCACGAAACCGGAAAGAGCCAAAAGCTCAATGACGAAGATATGGCAACCATGCAGACCTTGGCTTCCGATATTCTCCTGATGGAACGTGGGCAGGCAAAAGCTGTCACAAGTAAAGAGCATCTGGAACGAAACGACTTCATTATTAAGAAGCAGAAAGCTGAACTGCAGCGAATAGAGGAAACCAAGCGACATAAGGAACAACAGGTAAGCCTTGCCGAACAGGAACTCAAACAGGTAAAAGCAGAGATACGCACAGACAAGCTCAAAAGTGTAGCCACTGATGCAGCCACCGCCATAGCAAGCGGTGTCGGTTCTCTTTTCGGCAGCGGTAAATTGAAAGATTTGGAGCAAGCCAATGAGAAATTACGTCAGGAAGTTGCCAAACGTGACAAGGGTATTGATGAATTAAGAGCCAAGATGCAACAAATGCAGGAACAGCATGGCAAGCAGATTCGTAACCTGCAAGGAATACATAATCAAGAGCTTGAAGCCAAAGACAAGGAAATATCCCGATTGAGCACCATTCTTGAAAAGGCATTCAACTGGTTTCCATTGCTCAAAGAAATGTTGAGAATGGAAAAACTCTGCTATGCCATCGGATTTACCAAAGATATGGTAAACAGTCTTTTGACCAAAAAGGAAGCTATCAGGTGTAGTGGAAAAATCTATTCCGAAGAGCATAGACGAAGATTTGAAATCAAAAATGATGTTTTCAAAGTTGAGAAAAGTTCTGTTGATGATAACAAATTGGTGCTGACTATAAACCGACAACCAATCAGCGAATGGTTCAAAGAGCAATGGGAGAAATTAAGGCATGGTTTGCGACAATCAGCAGAAGAACCAAGAAAAAGTAGAGGATTCAGAATGTAATTTTGATAGTATTTGATTGTATCTCAATAAAATTGAATATCTTTGTAAGCGGATTGAGGCTACTCTTTCCAAGACATATTAGAATTTAGAAGAAGCGTTATGCTTATTTCTTGCGAATGAAAACCTGAGAAACTTTCAAACGTGTACAAGAATAGCATAGTGGTTCTCACGCTATAGCGTGGGTTGCTATTGTTACATCTGTACACAAAGGTTTTCTCAGGACCTTCATTCAAAGACGTGGCATTACACATTACAGTTCCACGCTTCGTGATATTGTAAAGTCCTTGTGGTAGCTGGAGGTAAATATTAAACAAAAAAGCTATGAGAAGAATTCTGTCTGTTGCGATTTTGCTAGTAATTTCGGTTTCTCTGTTTGCGCAGAAAGATGTTACTAAATTTATGGGAATTCCTATTGACGGATTTAAACCTGAAATGATTCAGAAACTTAAAGAAAAAGGGTTTGTAAGTTCTGCGAGTGACAAAAATATTTTGGAAGGAGAATTTAATGGTAGCCAAGTCACAATACACGTTGTAACAACTAATAACAAAGTTAGCCGAATTGGAATAAGTGATGTTAATTATGTAGATGAAACTGATATTCGAATCAGATTCAACCGACTATGTCAACAATTTAAAAGCAATTCCAAATATACGAGTCTTGATGATTACACAATTCCAGAAGATGAGGATATATCATACGAAATGAAGGTAAATAATAAAAGATATGAAGCTGTTTTTTATCAAAACCCTGTGATTACAGATTCTATTGCCATGGCAAATGAATTAAAAGAAATTTTACTTCAAAAATACTCTGAAAAAGAATTAGAAAATCCTACAGAAGATATTAAAACAGATATTACAAAAATGGGAGTATCATATGCTATGGACTTAATATCCAAGAAGCCTGTATGGTTTATAATTTCTGATTTTTATGGAAAATACTATATTACCATGTTCTATGACAATGAGTATAATAGAGCAAATGGAGAAGACTTATAATAAATCACTAAAATAATATTCATATGCCAACATCAAATCAACAGGAGTTAGTTATTCATTGTGGTAAAAACACAGATAGCATCGAGAAATTACAATCAATTTGCGAAAAACGAGCCAATGAACTAAAATCACAAATCGATTTTTCTTCCCAACCCGAAATTATTGTACCTTTTTGGACGGAAGATTTTCCAGAACTTATTTGTACAGGAACTTTCCACAAAAATAGTCTTGGAGAAGTTGTATATGAATTAGATTTTTCAGAATCTACTCTTTAGAAATAATTTCTTAGACTTAAAACGAGGAGCAATAAGGAAGGCAGCTGGCACTCTTCTTTATTGCTCCTTGATTAATATATAGAAACCCACGAGAAACAAGAGCGAAACAAACAGAGCAGTTAAATCTTAAATAATACAAAAACACCCAACTTTACATTCTTGGGTGTAAAACTGGGTGTTTGTTTTGCAATTTGCTGATTTTCAGCGTTTATTGCGGAGAGACAGGGATTCGAACCCCGGGTACCTCGCAGTACAACGGTTTTCAAGACCGCCGCAATCGACCACTCTGCCACCTCTCCAAGACTTCTTTTTTCAAAAGTACTTTCCGTTGAAAGCGCTGCAAAGGTACGACTTTATTTTAAATAAGCAAATAGTTTACCAGTTTTTTTGCTATAAAATTTTCAAATCGTATTTTTGCATACGAATAATAAACGAAAGAAATAAATCATGATATACCCTCAGAATTTCGAACAGAAAATAGGTTTCGATTCCATCCGTCATTTACTAAAAGAGAAATGTCTCAGCACATTAGGTCAAGAAAGAGTAGATGAAATGAACTTCTCAGAATCCTTTAAGGATATTAATGAATGGCTGGAACAGGTGATGGAATTCATGCGCATCATACAAGAGGAAGACAGTTTTCCCGACCAATATTTTTTTGATGTACGACCATCACTAAAACGTATCCGCGTAGAAGGTATGTATTTGGATGAGCAAGAACTGTTTGATTTACGCCGTTCTTTAGAAACAATTCGTGATATCATCCATTTTCTGACACTGACCCCGAATGACGAAGAACAAGAAAAAGAAAACTCCCCCTACCCTGCCCTACAAAAACTGGCAGGAGATATTATCGTGTTCCCTCAACTCATCACGCGTATTAACAACATCTTAGACAAATTCGGAAAAATCAAAGACAACGCTTCTTCCGAATTATTACGCATCCGCAGAGAGTTGGCCTCGACAGCCGGAAGCATATCACGCAGTTTGAATGCAATTCTACGCAACGCTCAAGCAGAAGGTTATGTTGATAAAGATGTAACTCCTACCATGCGTGACGGAAGACTCGTCATCCCTGTCGCACCGGGATTAAAACGGAAAATCAAGGGAATTGTACACGATGAATCATCCACCGGCAAAACAGTTTTCATAGAACCGGCCGAAGTAGTGGAAGCAAACAATAGAATACGGGAATTGGAAGGAGAAGAACGCCGGGAAATCATCCGCATCCTGACAGATTTCTCTATCATAATCCGCCCACAGGTCCCCGCCATCCTCCAGTCATACGAGTTTTTGGCAGAAATTGATTTCATCCGTGCCAAAGCCCATTTTTCCATTCAGACGAACGCCACCAAACCATCATTGGAAGACAAACAGATTTTGGACTGGACCATGGCCATACACCCACTATTGCAACTCTCGCTGGCCAAGCATAATAAAAAAGTTGTTCCTCTAGATATAGAACTAACTAAAAATCAACGCATTCTAATTATATCCGGACCGAATGCCGGAGGTAAATCCGTTTGTCTGAAGACTGTGGGATTACTACAATATATGTTACAATGTGGTATGCCGGTTCCGATACATGAACGTAGCCATGCCGGATTATTCGGCAGTATCTTTATAGACATAGGTGACGAACAAAGTATCGAAGACGATCTGAGTACCTACTCCTCACACCTTACCAACATGAAAACAATGATGAAAAGCTGTAACAAACGCAGCCTTATCCTCATTGATGAATTCGGCGGAGGTACAGAACCACAAATTGGAGGAGCCATAGCTGAAGCTGTGTTGAAACGTTTCAATGAAAAGGGCACATTCGGCGTTATCACCACTCATTATCAAAATTTGAAACATTTTGCCGAAGATCACGAAGGAGTGGTTAATGGTGCCATGTTATATGACAGGCATTTAATGCAAGCTTTATTCCAATTACAAATAGGAAATCCGGGAAGTTCATTTGCAGTAGAAATAGCTAGGAAAATAGGTTTACCGGAAGAAGTTATAGCCGACGCATCCGAAATTGTAGGGAGTGAATATATCAATGCTGATAAATATCTACAAGATATCGTACGTGACAAACGTTATTGGGAAACCAAGCGTCAGAACATCCGCAAACGAGAAAAACAGATGGAAGAAACCATCGCCAAATACGAAGAAGAACTACAGGAACTGGAGAAAAGTCGTAAAGAGATTTTGCGAAAGGCCAAAGAAGATGCGGAAAAATTATTACAGGAATCAAATGCCCGAATTGAAAATACCATCCGTATCATCAAGGAAGCACAAGCCGACAAAGAACGTACACAATCGGCACGTCAGGAACTGACTGATTTTAAAAATCAGATAGAAGATATCGAGAAAAAGAACAAGGAAGATGAAATCATCCGGAAAATGGAAAAACTCCGTGAAAAACAAGAGCGGAAAAAAAACAAAAAGGATAAAGCCAAGACGGAATCTTCCCAACTGTCAATACCCAAAGAACAGCCTATCACTGTAGGTAGCACTGTAAAGATCAAAGGTCAATCCAGTGTCGGAGAAGTACTAGGAATTAATGGCAAAAATGCAATAGTTATGTTCGGAATGATAAAAACCAATGTAAAACTGGATAAGCTGGAACGTAGCACACCAATACAGCCCACCCAGAAAACAATGGTAAAAAGTACCTTCGTCAGCAGTGAAACACAAGATCGGGTATATGAAAAGAAACTAAATTTCAAACAAGATATTGATGTACGCGGTATGCGTGGCGATGAAGCGATACAGGCAGTAACTTATTTTATCGATGATGCCATACTATTGGGAATAGACCGTGTACGTATCCTTCACGGAACAGGTACAGGCATACTGCGCACCCTGATTCGCAGCTATTTGGGAAGTGTTCCAGGAGTAGCACACTATCAAGACGAACACGTACAATTTGGTGGGGCAGGTATTACTGTAGTAGACTTAAAATAATATTTTAATAGAATAAGAGGCTGTTTTTAATTAATTTTCTCTATATTCGCACTAAAATTAGAGAAAATTAAAAGCAAAGGTGGCAGCGGGAACTTCTCATACAACTATAAGTATTAAGCTTAATGAGCAAGGGTTTCATGATATTTTCAATAAATATTATGTAACTCTATGCTTATTTGCCAATCAATATACAGAAAACCAAGAAACTTCAGCAGATATTGTACAAGATTCATTTGCCAAACTATGGCAAATAAGAGAAGATTTTTTTTATCTGCATCAGGTAAAAGCATTTTTATATACAGCTGTACGCAATAAAGCACTCAATGAACTGGAGCATTCAAAAGTAGTATATGAATACGCTCAAAATGTCATCGAAAAGAAAAAGGATTCCTTTTTTCACGATGCAATCGTTGAAGAGGAAACTTATCGTATCGTTTCTGAAGCCATAAATAAATTACCTGACCAAATGAAAGCCATTATGCAACTATCTCTGGAAGGGAAAAAAAACGCAGAAATAGCAGACAGACTAAACATATCTACAGAAACAGTCCATACATTAAAGAAAATAGCCTACAAGAAACTCAGAGAGAATTTGAAAGACTACTATTACTTCCTCTTGTTCTTTATATAAAAAGACATTAATTTGTTTTTTTTCAAAAAAAGTCGTTTTATTATTCACCCAAATTTCAAACAGACCTGTTTTATTATAAAAGAGATAAAAAACAGGTCAAAATATGATAAAACAAGATTTCTATATAGCCAACCTCATAGCAAGGTATCTGTCGGAAGAAATAACCCCGGAAGAAACAATAAAACTAACTGCTTGGAGAGAAGAATCTACAGCGCACGAGATTTTATTCAAGAAAATTTGTGATGAAGAAAACCAAAAGCAACATTTCCGGAAAAATACGGCATTCAATCCTTCATCCGGATGGAAAGAAGTGGAAAAGCGAATCAAAAGAAATAATAACAGAAGCAGATATATCAAAATAGTAAGTTATGCCGCAATCATTCTGTTACCTGTCCTTTTTGTAAGTATTTCCATGAAATTCACCTCGCCCGTTTCTCTTTCGGACACACAGTTCATCGCACAATCCATTCTACCTGGGGAATCCCAAGCTATTCTGACATTGGAGGACGGCCAGACAATCCATATAAATAAAGAAACAGAGAGTCTGCTTGAGAAAATAGACGGAGCCCGAGTCCACATGGACTCTACAATGCTGAATTACCAAGTAACATCAAAAACAGCCCCAAAAAACAAGCCTGTATATAATAAAGTGGAAACTCCACGAGGTGGAGAATATGCTCTATTGTTAAGTGATGGAACAAAAGTGCATCTGAACGCAATGACCAGTCTCCGCTTTCCTGTGACATTTGATAACGGTCCACGCAAAGTGGAACTGGAAGGCGAGGCCTATTTTGAAGTCTGCAAAACAGGGCAACCATTTATAGTATGCACTCAAGGCATGCAAGTAGAAGTGTTGGGAACCACATTCAACATCTCTGCTTATCCACAGGAAGAGTATCAGACAACTTTGGTAAACGGTTCTGTCAAAGTAAATACAGAAACTGGAGAAAGCTGTATTTTAAAGCCTTCCCAGCAAGCTACCATCAGCCTCGGAAACAGCAGCATACAGATACGCATGGTAGATGCCGGATTTTATACCTCATGGATAAAAGGAAAAATTCATTTCAAAGACCAGCGATTGGAAGATATCATGAAAATACTATCACGCTGGTATGACATGGAAGTAATTTTTGCCAATGAGAAAATAAAAGACCTACGCTTTGGATGCAATGTAGATCGGTATTCGGAAATCACTCCATTTGTACGTTTGTTGGAAGAGACTCAAAAAGTACACGTAAAAGTCAATAACAAAACAATCACATTCTATAACTAATAAAAATGATGTATTATGGACAAAAAACACAACTACACCAATCACGGTAAAAGTAGTAAACGTTTGTGGATTACGTTCCTATTTTTCTGTATCATTACCACAGGTTTTATGCAGGCTGCCAACAAAGTGTTTGCACAAGCCACTGTCACAGCCTCATTCAAGAATGCCACGTTGAGTGAAATTCTTTGGGAAATCCAAAGACAAACCGACTTTACTTTTGTATACAGCACCAATGATGTAAAACAAATAAAAGTCCAAAACCTAAATGTAAATAACGAAAAAATAGCCAATGTGCTTGATAAATGTCTTATGAATAGCGGTTTGACCTATTCAGTTCACAACGGCGTTATTGCTATCAAGCAAATTGAAGAAAAAGAGTCTGCTGTTCCTCAACAGAAAACAACATTAACCGGTACAGTACTGGATGAGACGGGAGAACCTATTATTGGAGCGAATATCTTAGTCAAAGGTACTACGAATGGAACTACTACAGATTTGGACGGGCACTTCTCATTAGATGTAGACCGTATACCTGCCACTTTGATTATCTCCTATATAGGTTATGGCAAGCAGGAAATAAAAGCCACTGCCGGAAAGATACTGAAAGTAGTCATGGCTCCTGATAATAATGTTATGGAAGAAGTGGTTGTTACCGGTTATGGTACTTTCAAGAAATCGGCATACGCAGGTTCTGCTTCTACTGTGAAGACAGGAGAATTAAAAGATTTACCCGTAGTTTCATTCTCCAGTTTGCTAGAAGGTAATGCTCCCGGAGTACAAGTCACTTCCAGTTCAGGTCAGCCTGGTGCCTCCACTTCTATCCGTATTCGTGGTATGGGTTCTTTCAATGCAAGCAATTCTCCACTATACGTAATCGATGGTGTTCCCGTCCAATCCGGTTCTGTTGCTGCTACCAGCTCCGACTCCGGATTTGACATAATGTCTACATTAAACAACTCGGATATTGAAAATATTACAGTAATAAAAGATGCTGCAGCAGCCTCCCTTTATGGTTCACGTGCTGCAAATGGAGTTATTTTAATCTCCACCAAGAAAGGAAAAAGCGGAAAAGCACAAATTTCATTAAAAGCAGACTGGGGTAGCAATGATTTCGCAATGGATTATCGCCCAGTTATGGGGGGAGAAGAACGACGTGAATATATTTACAATGGATTGATATTATATCAACAACGTAAACTAGCTGATAAAAATCCTAATATATCAGAGGAAGAGCTAATGTCACAAAGTAAAACTTATGCAGATGGGCAAATCGATAAATATGCTCCAATTCCATGGTGTGGTTTCACAGACTGGAATAAAGAGCTTTTCCAAAAGGGATATCATTCTACCTATGAAGCATCACTAGCCGGTGGCAGCGATAAATTTAAATATTACTCTTCTTTATCATATATGAAGCAGAACGGTATTGTACAAGGTTCCGGTTTGGAACGTGTAACAGGGCGTTTGAACGCAGATTTCAGTGCAACAGACAAATTGACTGTAGGCGCCAAGATACTTTTCTCAAATGTAAATCAGAGTGTTTATGACGAAGGATTCACTTATACATCTCCTTTCTATTCCTCACGTAATTGGGCTACTCCTTCAGATCCGGTCTACAATGAAGATGGCAGTTGGAATCGTAAATTTATTCGTAAAGCCAATGACCGCAACCCCAAATTATCAGCTGAATACGATTATAAACATGAAAAAATGCTACGCGCATTCAATACGCTTTATGCCGAATACGAAATCATAAAAAATCTGAAATTCAAAACAACATTCAGTTATGATTACACTACTGTAAAAGGTGAGAAATGGTATGACCCACGTACTTCCAACGGTGAAGATGAAAATGGAGAAGTAGTAAAACGCATAAGAGAATATAAAAAAATGGTATGGAGTAACACCTTAAGCTATTTAACTACTTTCAACAACATTCATCATTTGGACTTTCTTGCCGGATATGAAATTGATGATACCTACAATGACTATTTATCAGGGGAAGCTTACAATTTTACAACTCCCGACAAACATGCCATTAGTAATGGAATGAAAACAGTATCTGTAGGGGGAAGTGATTCAAGGTACAGACTGGTATCCTATTTAAGCCGTTTGAATTACGATTACAAAAATAAATATTATCTAGGAGCTAGTTTTCGTGTTGATGGCAGTTCACGTTTGCACCGTGACAATCGTTGGGGAACATTTTGGTCTGTATCCGGAGCATGGCGTACTATTGAAGAAGAATTTATGCAACCTGTAAAAGATTGGTTGACAGACTTGCGTATAAGAGCATCATACGGTGTAAACGGTACTCTTCCTTCTGATTATTTCGGCTATATGGGATTAAGCTCCATTAGTGGTGGTTACTTGGAGCAACCCGGTATTCAAATGTCCCAAATTGCAAATCCTAATCTGAAATGGGAAACCAATTATAATATGAATATTGGCTTGGATTTTGGTTTTTGGGATCGTCTGAACTTCACGATTGAATATTATACCCGTACAACTAAAAACTTATTAATGGACTGTCCTGTATCCATGACAACAGGATTTAGTAGTTATTTAATGAATATAGGTGAAGTGAAAAATAAAGGTATTGAATTAACTATTAATTCCACTAATATTAAAATAAAAGACTTTAGCTGGAATACAACTTTCAATTTAGGTCATAACTCCAATAAAGTTGTAAAATTAGATGGCGAACAGACACAAATTGTCAGTGGAACCCAAATACACAAAGTAGGAAGTTCTTATCGTACATTCTATGTACAAGAATTTGCGGGCATCAATCCTGAAACAGGAAATCCTCTATTCTATACCAATGAATTGGATGAGAACGGAAATTATATAAAAGAAATTACCGAGAACTCTAAAAATGCACAATTCATTCCTTATAAACATGCAGAACCAACTGTTAACGGAGGTATCTCTAATTCATTGCGTTATAAATGGCTTGATTTAAATTTCTTATTCTCCTATCAATTCGGAGGATATTCTTATGATACTTGGGCACAAAAGACAGAACATGGCGGTTACGATTCCTATGCAAACATTCCGACTTATTATCGTGATAGCTGGAAAAAGCCAGGTGATCAAACCAATATAGAAGTATATATGCCGGGTAAATCATCTTCTGTATCAATGCATAAAATAACAAGTAGCCGCCGTATCCACAGTACTGATTATTTCCGCTTAAAAAATATCACATTCGGCATTACGTTACCTAAAGAATGGACAAATAAAATCAATATAGGAAATGTTCGTATTTATGCATCAGCAAGCAATTTATGGACATGGGCGGCCTATAACAATTATGATCCTGAAGCTGTTAGTGCCGGTAGTGCAACTCAAACCACACCGCCTTTAAAAACCGTTACTTTTGGTCTCAACATCAATTTTTAACCACTAAAAAACAACAATATGAGAACATTACATAATTTTTTATCAATAGTCTTATCCATCGGATTGTTTACTTCATGTGGAAACGATTGGTTGGATTTAGAACCGTCCACACAAATTCCAACAGAAACGAGTATCAAATCTCTCTCCGACATTGATTATTCACTAAACGCCATTTATGCGACAATGCGTAATGCCTATGCGTATTCCGGGCGTTTAATCTACTACGGAGATGTAACAGGAGATGACATGCAAGCTGTACAATCAACTTGTAGAACAGCTCACTATTACCAAATGGATTGGTTACCTGCAAATGGACCAAGTACACACTGGTCATATCTTTATTCCATCATTCAAAACTGTAATGTAATTTTAGACGGCATTGACAATATCGAAATTCTTCCAAACGATGAAGATGAGCATATCTTCCGCAATGATTTGGAAGGACAAGCATTAGCAATACGTGGTCTGGCCCTTTTTGACCTTACGCGCTTCTTCGGATATACTTATTTAAAAGATAACGGAGCCTCTTTAGGAGTACCTATCATCACTTCAGCATCAGCCACTGCCGACAGTAAGCCTTCACGTAACACTGTAGCTGAATGTTATGATCAAATAATCAAAGACTTAAAGAATGCGGCTAGTTTAATGATACCCACATATTCATGGTCAGGTACTAGTTTGAATCAAAAAGATTTATCCTTAAATAAGAAAGGTAAAATCAGTAAATGGGCCACATTAACTTTGTTAAGTCGGGCATATCTGTATATGGGGAAGAACAGTGAAGCTTTACAAGCTGCAGAAGAAGCAATAAAAGGATCGGAAGCCAATAAATACCAATTATGGAATACCGAAGAATATCCCACTGTATGGGGTACGGAAGCCTCCGAAGCAAATCCGGGAGAAATTCTCTTCGAAATAGTCAATACTACTACCGAAAGCCCCGGCAATGAAAGTATGGGATATCTAACTTCTCCAAAAGGATATCAAGATATGTGCATTACAGTCAGTTTTTATCACCATCTGTTAGAAACGCCTAATGATGTACGCATTAAGTTATTAGTTAATCAAGACAAAAAAGTAATGTATTTGAATAAGTATCAACCACAACCTGGAGAAAATATTATGGATGCCAATATTCCTATAGTACGTCTTTCCGAAACTTACTTAAATGCAGCCGAAGCAGCCGTGAAAAACGGAGATGCAACAAAAGCTGCAAAATACCTGAAAGCCATTGCACTCCGAGGAAATCCGGACTATACGATGCCCGCAAAGGTTACCCTTGATGATGTTCTAGAAGAACGCAGGAAAGAACTCATTGGTGAAGGGCACCGCATGTTTGACTTATTACGTAATAACTTACGAGTAACTCGTATTAACGAAACAGACGATATGATGAAAGAGGTAGTGCATTTCGCTGACGAAAAAACATCTATGGATTTCGACAGAAACTATTATCGTACAATATTACCTATTCCTCAAAAAGAAATTAATGCTAATTCTAATATTGTACAAACACCAGAATATCTGAAATAATAGTCAACACAAATTGATAAACTCTAACTGAATTATAAATCAAATCGATGACAAGCAAGACTAATTTTATCAACCACTTTCTTCTTGCATTTACCCTCGCCTTCATCAGTTCCGGCCTTAGTGCCGGAACTCTTGATTTCAAAGACAAGAAGAAAGACAAAGAGAAAAAAGAAGAATTAACAGCCGACGGTCCATACGTATTGTATCAGCCTGACGGCCAAATCAGAGTAATCAATGTAGATAAGAAAGGGAATATCATTGATACCACTTATACCACATTACCTCAAAACTTTACCCTGCATGTGACAGACCACAAAGGCAGGTTTCCATTTGATGTAAAACTACACCCGGTAAAACGTCCCGGATGGAATTATCCCCAGGCAGACAAAGTTTTTGTCATGTCCGACCCTCATGGAAGGCTGGACTGTGTAATCAGCCTGTTACAAGGCAATCATATCATTGATAAAGACTACAAATGGAGCTTCGGGAAAAACCATCTGATGATTATCGGTGATATTTTTGACAGAGGAAAAGATGTACCGCAAATCTTCTGGCTATTTTACAAACTGGAAGAGGAAGCAGCCAAAGCCGGAGGACACGTATCGTTCATACTGGGAAACCATGAACCGATGGTACTGGCCAATGACCTCCGATACACCAAAGAAAAATATAAAATATTAGCAGAAAAACTAAAGATGGAATACCCCCGGCTATTCGGTCCCGATACCGAACTGGGCAGATGGTTGGGAACCCGTAACACCATGCAAATGATAGGTAACGACCTATATGTACATGCCGGACTGGGCAAAGACTTCTATGACAAGAACTTGAGCATTCCCACTGTCAATGAAGAAATGAGTAAAGGGCTATTTATGACGAAAAAAGAACGCAAAGCGCTTTCTCCACTCACAGCCTTCCTGTATGGAAACAGCGGTCCCATCTGGTATCGCGGACTAGTACGCACCGATGGCAAATACAATCCGCTGGCAAAAGACTCCCTAGAAATGATTATGGACCGTTATAAGGCAAAACATATTATTGTGGGACATACCATTTTCAAAGATATTTCCACTTTCTATAACGGCAAGGTTATCGGAGTAAATGTGGACAATAAAGAAAACCGGGAAAAAAAGCGCGGACGTGCCATGCTGATTGAAAATAATCAGTATTTTGTCGTCGGTGACAAAGATATACAAAGACAATTAGAATAAAGACAATACACCAAATCCTACCGGTGGTTTTCCAAACTCTCCTGACAACTTTCCTATTTGTCAAGAGAGTTTTTCTTTTCCTTTTTTGCTACTTTCCCCCTTTTATTTTATACCTTTGTTCCTCATAATAACTAACCTTATAAAACGAAATGAAATCTATCCGAGAACTATACCGCATCGGCACCGGTCCGTCCAGCAGTCATACTATGGGACCGCGCAAGGCTGCTGAAATCTTCTTAGGAAAACATCCCGAAGCCAAAGCTTTTCAAGTTACTCTTTATGGAAGCCTCGCCGCTACCGGTAAAGGACACATGACCGATGTAGCCATTTTAGATACATTGCAACCGCATGCGCCTACAGAAATTATCTGGAAAGCCCATGTCTTCTATCCGTTTCATTCCAATGGAATGACTTTCAAATCTTTGAATGAAAAAGGAAAAGTGACAGATGAATGGACTGTTTTCAGTGTAGGCGGAGGTGCTCTAGCCGAAGAAGGGCACGACAAAGGCTCAACTCCGGAAATCTATGATATGAACCGTATGAGTGAAATCCTCTACTGGTGTGAACGTACCGGACGCAATTACTGGGAATACGTCCAGCAATGTGAAGACGAAGACATTTGGGACTATCTGGCAGAAGTATGGAAAACCATGAGAGAAGCCATTGAGCGTGGTTTGGATCAAGAAGGCGTATTACCCGGGCCACTCAATCTGCGCAGAAAAGCCTCCACTTACTATATTAAGGCAAAAGGTTATAAGGACAATCTGCGTTCCCGCGGGTTAGTATTCTCATACGCTCTGGCAGTCAGTGAAGAAAACGCCTCAGGTGGCAAAATCGTCACAGCCCCTACTTGCGGATCATGCGGAGTGGTTCCGGCTGTACTTTATCACTTGCAAAAAAGCCGTGACTTCAGCGATATGCGGATTTTAAGAGCACTGGCTACTGCCGGATTGATAGGAAATATAGTAAAACACAACGCCTCCATTTCCGGAGCCGAAGCCGGTTGCCAGGCAGAAGTAGGAGTGGCCTGTTCAATGGCATCCGCCGCTGCCAGCCAATTATTCGGAGGTAGCCCGGCCCAGATAGAGTATGCAGCCGAAATGGGCTTGGAGCATCACTTGGGAATGACTTGCGATCCGGTATGCGGATTGGTACAAATCCCTTGTATCGAAAGAAATGCCTATGCAGCGGCCCGAGCTCTTGATGCCAATATCTATTCTGCCTTTACAGACGGTAATCACCGTGTATCCTTTGACAAAGTGGTGGAAGTAATGAAACAGACCGGTCATGACCTTCCTTCCTTATATAAAGAAACCAGCGAAGGCGGTCTGGCAAAGGATTACGAGCCGATGGATTAATAACAGGGCAAAGACCGAGAACTGTATTTATAATACATAAGAGGGTGAATCAAAATTCGTTGCGACTATCTTTTTCAACGCTGATAATAAAAAGATAGTTCAATTTATTTCTGATACACCCTCTTATGGCATCATTACTATAAGGAGAGATAGTTCCCCTATTACAGAAAAAATCTTTTTAATCGCTCAACTTCAAGAATCCTCCAAACTGATCGAAGTCTACTTCCAATCCATTTTCCAATGTCAGTTCATATCCCTTGCGGTTACGTTCTATCTTCACCGTTTTATGCCCGTTATAATTAGCTTTCATATACTTGGAAATAGCCTGAGGGATAAAAGTAGAAGGAACCGACTTGTTCTTGCAATCTATCTCAAGCCACTCTCCCTTTGAATTGAACTCCAATTCAATGCCATCGGCCAATTTCACATCATAGGAAGTGGTCTGAAACAAGTCCTTTTCAATCTTGATATACGCAACTTTAGTCTGAGAGAAATGTTTGCCGATCATTTCACGTGCGGCAACAGGAAGCTTATTCACATCGCGGGTCACAACATCGCCTGCCATGGCGAACTGAAGAGAGCATACCAGCATAGCCATTAAAAATAAAATCTTTCTCATAATCTAATTTATTCTTTAGTTAGTTAATGCCATACCAACAACTAACCGCCTAAAAAGATTATGACGCGAAAAATTATTCCTGTATTTTAGATTTAATTAAGGCTGTCTTCCAACATAGGAGGAAGCTCCTCCATATCCTCATTTTTAGATATGCTCATTTTTCCTTCAGGAGTAATAGTGATGGAGAAAGGAATATACAAATCTGTCTGAGGATAACTCACACTGGCAGCCAATATGATATTTTTTCCCTCACGGGTCTTCTCTTCATCAAATACCACGCCCTCCAATATAAAATGACGGAGATGATCAGCACTTACGAATCCAGAGAAACTTTGCTTGGTAAAAGTTTTGGCAAAGACCCGGCTCCCATTTTCACGGGAAATTCTAACGATGATACGATTGTCGGCAAAAATCCCCAAGTCACTTTTGACTGAAGGCAGAGAATCACTGGGAGCACGCTCTATAAACAAATTATATTTTTTTCCGCCACTGACAATATGCTGGTCAATACGTGAAACCTGCATACGCTGCAAACCTGTCACATGATCCACACTGTCTATTTGGAACATCAATTGTTCTGCATCAACGGAAGCCTCTTTCTTACCTCCGCAAGCGGTCATTACAACCAGCAAAACGACAAATAAAAAATATATCTGTTTCATCTAAATCTCGATTTCTAGGTGACAAAGTAACAAAAAGTAACGGACACTCACAAGAAAACCTCCATAAAAAGCGAAAACCGGGCAATATCACATTGGCCGGCCTTCAGAGAAAACTAAAAACTAAACTAAATTATTTATTAAGTTAGACTAAACCCAAAAGAAAAGGTTTAATCTCACTTAGAAAAAAATATTCTTTCTTTGAAAGGCATTCCTGCTACAACGCCTTCCAAAAATCCATAAAATTCTTATAAAGCCCATAGCAGACCAACTGATCTTCCTCCTCCAACTCATAATTTTCCTCAAAATGATTCTCCACCTGATGCTCCAATATCGAAATACCCAAACCGTTCAGCACTTTCTCCCCTTTTATCAATGCAATGATTTTTATATTGAATTCCGTTTCTAATGACAGATCACTCACCTTATAGCCTACAAAACAAGAAGGAAGTTTGAACTTCATCACATAATGTTCCTCGTCAATCTGAAAAGACTCCACATTGACGTGTAAATCCAACAACTGAACCAAGCTCCGTGCCGCTTCTTTCTCCGGTGTCAGAATACTATCTAAATTAAAAGCCTCAAGCACGGTCTTATGCACATCATCTACCGCACGGGCATAGATATGTTTCACTCCTTTCTTTTTCAGCAGTGCCACCACACGCACAGAAGCACCAAAATTCTCGCCGATAGCAACAATAACCACATCCACATCTTTCAGTGGCAGCACACTGAGCGATTGTTCGTCCGTAGCATCAATAATAAAAGAAGTCGCGATTTTGTCCTTCAACACATCCACACGATGCTCGTTTGTATCCACTCCTATCACCTCATGTCCCAATACGGAAAGCTCTTCGGCCAACACTCCGCCGTAATTTCCTAAACCAATAATAATGTATTTCATAACTAGTTGATTATGATGTTATCACTCGGATATTTATATTTTGTTATTTTTTTCTGTTTAATAAGGCTGGATATCAAAGTAAGCACCCCTACTCGTCCGATAAACATCAGAACAATGACAATCAGTTTGCTGTCACTTCCCAAAGTAGGTGTCAGATCCAGGCTTGAACCTACCGTACTGAGTGCCGAAGTACACTCGAAAACCAACGCCATCACTGAAGCCTGCGGCTCTAGAATGCTTAAACCGAAGATACCCGCGAAAACAATCAGCAGATAAAGAATCAATGTGGCATTAGAACGCCGGATGGAATCATGAGATAACTCCCTGTTGAAAATATTGACTTTATCGGCACCTATAAGAATAGCACGCAAGTTCAACATGACTACAGCAAACACATTCACCTTCACACCACCGGCCGTAGACTGCGTACCGCCGCCAATCATCATCAGCACCACCATCAGCAGCAACGTCTGCACACTGAAAGTAGTCATGCCCACACTTGAAAATCCTGCCGTACGGGGACAAGTTGCGTTAAAGAAGCCCTGCACCCATTTCTCTGTAGCCGTCATTCCCGCAAAAGCATGATTCCATTCGAAAACAACAATGGCCACAGTACCCGTCACTAGCAAGATAGCCGTCATAATCAATACGATACGGGTATTCAGGTTATATAAATGTATTTTACGGATTGTCCTCTTATTCTTTTTGACATAACGGTGATACAAGCGCTTGCTTTCATAAGAAACCGTTTCATACAGATTTACCAGAATCGGGAAACCTATACCTCCCAAAATAACCAGGAAAGAGATAGTGATATATAGCAAGTTATGATTATGAAGTACCAGTTCGTTACCTAAGTTTCCATACAAAGTAGAGAATCCGGCATTGCAAAAGGCAGAGATGGAATGGAAAGCAGAAAAAGCCAGTTCTTCCTCAATATCCATGCCCATAGTGCCATGTATACTTAAAAAAATAACCCCCATCCCAGCAGCCTCTATCACCAAGGTAAACCCTAATATATATAATAAGGTAGAAAGCAGCGAACTGAGCGACTGCGAGCTTACCATATCACGGACCACCAACTGATTATAGAGCGAAGTATTCCCCATAAAAAACATGGCAAAGAAACTGGTCAGGGTCATGACTCCCAAACCGCCGATTTGTATCAGCATGATAATGATGAACAACCCCTCGGGCGTGAATGTAGAAGAGACATCGACCGAAACCAACCCCGTGACACAAATGGCACTGGTAGCGGTAAACAGAGCATCGATAAAGGAAATGCCATGATAAGTGGCACGCGGAAGCATCAGTAACGCTGCCCCTATCAGAATAAATATGAGAAAACTGGATGCAAAGATCAAAGACGGGTTGGTGCGCCTGCCCAGCAGCCGGACTATCCCATTAGACAATTGCAGCAGCGAAAGCAAAGTGAGCAGCACCACATGATATAAACGACTGTAGAAAAAAGACCAGAAATCATGAATTCCCCCTTGCACCTCCGGTTCATGGAAAATAACCGGAATCAAAGTCAGATAAAGCATCAGACTCAGTATCCATGCCAGTCCCCGGTACTTCCGCTTGGTATCCGAATAATTTAATAAAAGATGCAGGGAAATATCAACCAGAAAAACAATCCAGACAAAATGATACAGCGTGTTTATCATCTCCATTTCTTCAAAAGAAATAAGAAATCCATGCTCATAAACCAATGTAAGGATGAACAAGGCCGACATCATATAAGTTATCCCGTCCATCCATTTCAGCAATCGCTCTATGTACGGTTTTACTAACTTCTTACGATAGATAAATAGTTTGTGTAAAGGTTCCATGTCGATATCATCTTGCATTAACAGAAAACAAACTTAATCAAAATATTCACATCTCTGCCTATAATAACAAATAACTTCGCATTTTTACTCTGACATCCCTTTTTTTATTGTTCCCGACAAAAAAGCAGTTGAAAATTAGTAAGGAATACTTTTTTTACCTAATTTTGACCGCAAAACTATTAAATTGAAAGATTATGAGCACAAAACAGAAACGTTTTATCTTACCAGAGGATGAAATTCCTAAATACTGGTACAACATACAGGCAGACATGAAGACCAAACCCATGCCGCCGTTGAACCCTAAAACCAAAGAAGCGCTGAAACCGGAAGACCTCTACCCCATTTTTGCCAAAGAACTTTGCAAACAGGAATTAAACCAGACAGACGCATGGATTGAAATTCCCGAAGCAGTGCGTGAAATGTACAAATACTATCGCAGCACACCATTGGTACGTGCCTACGGACTGGAAAAAGCACTAGGGACTCCCGCACATATTTATTTCAAAAATGAAAGTGTCAGCCCCATCGGCTCCCACAAACTGAACTCGGCTCTGGCCCAGGCATATTATTGCAAGGAAGAAGGCGTAACCAATGTCACTACAGAAACCGGTGCCGGACAATGGGGCGCCGCTCTATCGTATGCCGCAAAGGTATTCGGGCTGGAAGCTGCCGTTTATCAAGTAAAGATAAGCTATAATCAAAAGCCCTATCGCCGCAGCATCATGCAGACATTCGGAGCAACGGTCACCGCCTCTCCATCCATGTCTACCCGTGCCGGCAAGGATATCATTACCCGTAATCCCAATTATCAAGGTTCACTGGGAACAGCCATCTCCGAAGCTATCGAACTGGCAATGAGCACTCCCAACTGTAAATATACACTAGGGTCGGTATTAAGCCATGTCACACTGCATCAAACGGTTATCGGTCTGGAAGCCGAAAAGCAAATGGAAATGGCAGGCGAATATCCCGACATGATTATCGGTTGCTTTGGTGGCGGTTCCAATTTTGGAGGAATCTGCTTCCCCTTTATGCGCCACACTATCCTGAATGGGAAACAAACCCGATACATTGCTGCCGAACCGGCTTCGTGTCCGAAACTGACCCGTGGTAAATTCCAGTATGACTTTGGCGACGAAGCCGGATATACCCCGTTGCTGCCCATGTTTACACTGGGGCATAATTTCTCTCCGGCCAATATCCATGCGGGAGGTCTCCGTTATCACGGTGCAGGTGTCATCGTTTCACAATTATTGAAAGACAATCTGATGGAAGCGGTTGATATCCAGCAATTAGAATCCTTCCAGGCTGGTTGTTTGTTCGCACAAGCAGAAGGAATCATTCCGGCTCCCGAATCGTGCCATGCCATCGCCGCCGCTGTACGCGAGGCGAACAAGTGCAAAGAATCCGGTGAAGAGAAAGTGATCCTGTTCAACCTTTCAGGTCACGGGCTGATTGATATGGCCTCATACGACCAATACCTGGCAGGTAACTTGATGAATTATGAGTTAAAAGACGAAGATATCCAGAAGAACTTGGATGAAATAAAAGACATGTAATCAGGACATAAAATAAACGAAGGATACGGAAAGGATATATTATCCTATAAACTACGGCAAGCTAAGCGGTTGTATCCTTCAGGTTAAAGGTTCTTTTACTGACAACTTCTATCTCCCAAACTTGCGGAGTTAACTCCATAGCCTTTGGAGTTATCTCCATAAGCTTGGGAGTTAACTCCAAAGGCTATGGAGATAGAAAGGATACGTTCGTTTAAGCTTAGGGATAGGATAGAAAAGGCTTAACCATACAATGAAAGACACAAACCACTCTACCGGCGGGATATAACATTAACATAAGTTCGATATAAGAAATAACTCGTTACAGGATGGTTTTGAGTTAAATGACAAAAGGATTATTAAAATTCAATATCAGTCTTGCTCATATTCCTGTCAGTTATAAGCTAGTCTTATAATAAACTCATGTTATCATAAGAAAAAATCCGCGTTATCCCGCACAACCCGCACCTAAAAAATGATTCAAAACCACAAAATAACAGGCACTTCAAGCCTGTTTATAAAGAAAATGAACTATTTTACAGGATTATGTATGAAAAGTACAAATTAATTTCCCTTTTTATTCCTTTCTTTGCACAGTTACATCAATAATCCCAATAAGTATGAAAAACATCATGAAGCTTTTCTTGTATGCTGCATTACCTTTGGCATTAATTGCACTAGGCAGTTGTAGCTACCCTAAAAACATCACGTTCAAAGCCGACTCACAAACAGGGGCGCTAAGCGGACTTTATCTGACAAGCGACACTTCCATGAACTGGATCCTGCGTACGGATGGAACACAATACGAATGGGTGGACTCCCGCTATAGATGGGGATTGGGACATCTTCGGATAAACGGCACTGAATACTCCTGGAATATCCCGACAAAAAAACATGACACGAGCCATCACATGACCGTGAAATACCAGACAGGTGACATAGAAATAAACGTAGCCCGAAAATGGAACAGGGACGGGAACCTGGTAGAATCCTACGAATTCGTAAACACCGGAGAAAAAGACGCCGACTTACAGGATATTGCCATCAACACACCTTTCAATGACAATTATCCGGATGCCCGGACTTGCTACGAAGCCCGTTGCAATGCACATATATGGGCAGGAGGAAATGAAGCCTATGTCTATTGCACCCGGATGAGCGGAGCCCCCGGCGGATTGGGACTGATTATGGAAGAAGGTGCCATTAAAGGCTATGAAGTGAGGGAGCGCTCGCAGAAAAACGGAAGCTCCAACTTCCGCGGTGTTTTCCAACTTAATCCACAGGACAAGACTTTAAAGCCGGGAGAATGTTATACCATACAATGGTTACTCCTATCGGCGGACAACTGGGATGAATTCCAAGCAAAAGCCATAGACAACGGTCTGATCATAGCCTCAGCAGACCGTTATGTAGTAGAAGCAGGCGAAAAAATAAATGTTTCGTTCAAAAGCAACTGCCCCTCACTGAAAGGCAAGCT
>OHAE01001127.1_pt1 | contig 21400 bp, 18 predicted proteins | sample 1577061 | NCBI WGS metagenome assembly OHAE01 (sample SAMEA3541535, study PRJEB24748) | human gut metagenome | biome: human gut; feature: human-associated habitat; material: faeces | place: China | collected 2012
TTGATTCTGGCATGGCCGCCCACAGCGGCCAAATCCGCATTCCGGTTCCAGGGATTGGTGGTCTGGCCATATTTCCCCAATTTCACATTTCCCCCGGCGTTCACCGTGACGGAGGCATAGGGAGCGGAGCTGGGAAGGTAGGACCCGGTCATGACCAGCCCGTTTTGGGCAGTCACATCGCCCCGGGCGTTGAAGGTCACCTGGGCATTGGATTCAGAAGCCTTTGTATTCCCGATAGACAGATTATTTCCGAAAACAGTGATGGTGTTCAGAATAGGTTCTCCCGTGGAAGCAGTCTGGGTCCCACCTACCCCGAATTCATCAATAGTGATGTCCCCGGCATTGGCGTTACCGATATTCACCGTACTGGAGCCGGACACGCCGAGGGATTGGATATGAAGGTCCCCGGTCATATATTGGGTTCCCAGGTCAATGGTACTGCCTCCTGTGGCATTGACTCCCTGACTGCCGGTAACAGAGATAGTCCTGCCATCCATATTCACCGTTCCGCCTGCACTCTGTCCCCACAATTGCACGGCATTGATGGTTACCGCCGAAATACTGTCCGTAGCGGCATTTCCGGCCGTGATGGTCCCTCCAGTAGTAAATCCGCCCGTAAAGGCAATGTTTTTCCCGAGGACCGTGGCATTTCCGCCATTACCTCCTCCGTAGTCTTCAATGGTCACCTGATTCGTAGTATCCGTCCCGACTGTCACCTTATCCTGATTCCAGCCCTGAAGATGATTTACCGTAATGGGATCCCCTTCTGTGGCATCTCCACTCCATTTATTCACATAATCATAAGTCCTGCCCGTATCCTGTACAGAAGTATCTGCCGCCAGAGATACACTTCCTGACAGACTCAGACACACGAGCAAAGCCAATATGGCCTGTTTTTGACAGGTATGATTTCTTTTTTTGCTCTTATTATAACTATTCGTTTTCATTTTATATCTCCTTTCAGGCCGTTCTTGCCGGGCAAGGACAGCTTTGTTATTATCAAATTTTATGCACGTATTATCGATTATTAATAATCAATTTTTATTGTCATGTCATTATTATATCACACCTGCCGGGGCATGCAATAAATCAGTCCGCTCCAATAATATTATATATTCTTTACGTCTTATTATCGTTTTTTATAACAAAAATGCCCTGTATACAAAACAAGGCTGTCGCACCCATATAGGTACAACAGCCCTGTTCAGACTGGCTATTCTATTGTTTTGCCGCTAATTGCTGAACCATGGCCTTTAATTCAGCGATTTCTTTATCTTGTTTTTCTACCTGGGCACGAAGGGTATCATTTTCCTGCAATTTTTCATTCTGCTGTTCGACGACGGCTTTCAATTTCTGAATTTCTTTTGCCATCGCTACCCGCGATGTCGTTATCGTCGTACCCTTGCCGATTCTCCAGGCTACGCCGGCATTGAGCATGTTTTCCCCGCCACCGAAGCTGCCTCCGATGCTGACCATCGTATCTTCATTGGGGCGGTAGAAGGCGCCCAGTGCCGCTGCATTGGCATTTTTATAATGACCAAATCCGGCTGCAAAATCCCATTTTTCATCGGGATCGAATTCCAGCGGATGCAGGGCCGCCAGTGCCGATGCCCCGGCACCGACACGGTTCATACGGTTGCCCAGCGTATTGATGGCATTGGTGACGCCATTGACTACGCCGCCGAGCTGGCTCACGTTCACCGCATCGGTCGCACCCGTTCCCGGAGCTACGTCATGAATCTGCTGTCCGCCCATAGAAACGTTGCTGTTACTGATTTCCACAGTGTGAGTATTGTCTCCATTGGCGGCAATCTTGATGCCGCTGCTGGTTACGGTGGGTCCTGCCGTACCGGTACTGTTATTGATGGTGAGGCCATCATTATTCAGGGTGCTGTTGCCAGTCGTAACGCTGGTAAGGCCGGAAAGCTCCTTGGACAATTTAATATTCAGGCCGTCGCCATCAGCGTTCTTCACGACACCGATGTTGCCATCCGTGAGTTTTGCTGTATCGGTCTGACCGCCAGTGAGCTTCAGGGACGTTCCCATGCCCACAGTAACTGTATTGTCAGCCCCATAGTCTTCCTATGAGTGTGTAATTAGTGGTAAGTGTTTAGCTGTTAGTTGCTTATTCCTTGTCTATCCGATATGGGATATAGTGTTTGATACTTTAGGGATACTGAAGGATACAGGAATACTTCAGTGCGCTAAAGGACAGCTAACTGAGTACATATGTATACTTAGTATAATTAGAGTTCCTTAGATACTTTAGTTTTCCTTTGTCTTCCCTTCCCCTCTACTATGTGGGACAATAAGCGACTTTCCTATATGTGGGACAATAAGATTTCTGGTATCCCAGAATCTACCATTTTTTATTCATTATATTCCTATTTTTATTCATATCGGTATTACCATACATCAGTGAGAAGATGCCCCTGTCATCATCCATAGCTGCTTCTAGAAAGTCATCCAGTTGTTCATCCATCCCTACTTGCTCATCCCTATCCATGATTTCTAACCAATACGACACAGCCATTGTTAAGGAGTCCAGGCGGTCATCATGCGACAGTGAACCTTTGTCTCTGCTTAGACGTGTCAGCTGATATATCAGAGAGTAATTCTGCCCTTTATTTTCATATATTATATAATCATCTTTAATGACTGACTCTGCTACTATCAACTTGTGTCTCATCATAACAGGTTCCAGTGTATCAATAATACGAGCTTCTTTCTGCTTAGTGTTCTTCACTTCTTGAATGGAGCATGGATGTATTTTATTCAGTATGGGCTTGAATAACTGTGTAAACATGCCATCCCCGAAGTTAGCTTCTACGACAATCTCATTTACTCCATACACCTTTGCCTTATTTGCTAACTGTGTCAGTACAGAATCAGAGTATCCTTCTGAATAACCGCCCACTTCTACTACAAAAAGATATCCATTCAGGTATTTCACAATAGAGTAAGCAGTTTCATCTGTTCCCCTACCAGATGGGTCTATAGACATAACGGTACCTGTATATTTAGCTGTCTCCTTACTTCTACCGAACTCTCTATAGAAATAATCACCTTTGACGGCTACACAAGGTAATGAATTTAATCTGTACTCATAACTGCTTGCCCATGCCCACTTCAGTGAACTTTCATCCAAATCCACTTCTGAGACAATCAGGTCTTGTACTTTTAATGGATACTTTTCATAGTCAGACAAGTTAGTATTCAGTTTGAACTGTAAGGAAAACCCTGCCTTACCGTAGGATAATCTACGTTCTTCAATTTCTTCTTCTGGAAATCGTTTAGGATCTGTTGGCTTGCCTGCGTATAGCTCCGGATTTCTATCATAAGGCTCAGCAATAAAGGGAGCTAATTTGTCTCCATAGTATTCACGTTCTTCTGGTGTTTCCGGGTATACGATAGGGAATACAAAGACACCATAGCCACGATTCTGTAATTCATTATATAGCGACATCTCATTTTGGGGAGTTCCAAGGTATATAATCTTACTATTATCCCCCGGCTTTATAATAGCATCAAATTCTTTTACATCCTCGAATAGTTTGTCTCTACGGACCTGTGTACTGGAATTGTTTGGTATCTCTACGTCATCTGCAACCAATATGTCTGCACGGCTACCTGTTATCTGACCTGTAATACCAACGGATTTTACAGAAGGAGAAATATCAGGTATTGCTAAGCCAACATCAAAAAGGTTCTGTGTATTGCGGTGCCCATCTCTAGGCTTTAGATCAGACAAAAAGTCTAGTAAGTAAATGATACGCCGGATAAACACAGCATTAGCATCTGCTCTATCCTTACTGGCAGATACTATCAAGCATTTCAGCTGCGGGTTGTTCCATAGACACCAAACAATATAAGCACAGGTAATAAATGACTTAGCTACACCACGGAATCCCTCTATAATGAATCGTTTCTGTGGGCATTTCATCAATAATGACGCTATGGCATATTGTATGCCTGTAGGCTCAGGGAGCGCAATCTCATCCCATAAAATGAACAGAAACTTACGAAAATCTTTCTTAGCGTCATCAATTTGTTCTTGTGTCCATTGTGTTAACAGTTAAATCATCATCCTCTCCAAAATCAGGTAATTCTTTCGTAATCTGTTTAACCAAAGGTGCTGTAGTTTCTGGTGTTGTCTTCAAATCATTGTCTTTTAAGAATTGTCTTACTTTAGCCAGGAATGCAGGATTTTGTCGTAATTCTTCATCCTGTATACCATCAAGTAGAGCCTGTACTTCTTCCTCTGCAAGTTTATCTAAAAGTTTAGGATCTATCTTCATTATTTCCTCACCCCTTTGCGAATTTAAAAGTAATAAAAGGCTCCATAGGTAATTACACCTAGAGGGAGCCTTATGTGTCTCTATCCCCTTCCCAGTCGGTCTAGGGAATAATTTTAACGATATCTCTGTTCCTGTTTATATAGCTTTTGGGATTACACCCAAATCGGTATGGAAACAGAGGACATCTATCCAAAATACATTTCCGTACTTCTGCTGTGTCTCCACAACAACAATCTATACATTTCTCACGGATTGCCTTAGCCATTGATGGTTTCTCTATATTTTTCATACGTACTTTCATGTTTTTTCTCCTCTATCACGCTCCCAGAGCGTTTTTAGACACATACCTTTATCCTTAGGATAAATTACTCATGGACAAAAATAACTTTTCTTATTTCGCAACCAGACCAATCAGAAGACCACCTGCAACAGACCACGCCAGTTTATTTTGTCGTTCCTTCACTGCCAGTTTGTGCTTCAGGGAGTCCATTTGCTCTGTCAACGTCTTTAAAGATGTTTCTACTTCTTTCAATAAGTTCTCTGCTTTCTCTGAGCTTTTCTGCGCTAACAGCATTTGACTCTTGCAGGTCTCCAACTCGTTCCTCAGCTCTATTAACTGCTTCTTGTCCGTACTGGAGTTCTGTTCTAATATCTGCAAGTTCATCTCCAAGCTGTCTATGTTCATCTTCAATTCGTTGTATTGTGATAGTGTCATTGTGATTGTCTGCTGATTTGTCTGCGGATAGGTAGTTGTAGACGCAAAAGAGACAGAAGATAGCGAGACAACCAATAATGCAGACAGCAACAATCTTTTCAGCATATTTGATTTTATCATCATTCATTTACAGCTCCTCATACCATTCATTCATATCAACATTAGTATCTCCAATGTATTCCTTATCACTCCGCTGCCAACCTGCTACATGCTTATCTGGATACGTCTGAGCAAAACCATTGTAGCCCCGATAATCTGCAATCCAGTATGGTACATAATTAGCAAGCAAGTTCGGCTGAATGGAGTTTTCCATGTAGTCTGTAAACTTCAAGGAAGACGAGTAGATACCTGCTCTGTGTCCGGCTTCATTACATTCCACGATAAAAGCAGAGCATATCGCTGTTGTGTCTACACCTTCCTCAAAGCAATCAGGGTCTTCGCAATCAAACCATATACCCATAGGTGGTGTAGGAAGACCAGACAAAAGCATGATAGCTGTCTCTGCTTCCTCTCTGGCCCTTTCCGGTGTTTGCGCATGGGAATAGACATAAACACCCCACTTTAGTTCATGTTTAATACACTGTTCTACATGGTGTCTCCATGTTTCTTCTATGATGCATCCCTCAGACACTTTGATAATGACACCCTCGACACCTGCATCAACTACTGCATCATAATCTATGTCTTTCTGCCAATATGACACATCAATAACTTTACTGGCCATCTAAATAACACCTCCTTGTTTAATAATAGTATAAAATAAACTAAGGATAATACATTGCAACCAAATAAAACAAAAAATAACTGTACAGGTATCTTTATCATTTACTCGTGTGTGAAGGACAGTAGCAACAATGAAACACAAAAAGCAAATGTTAAGTACAACAGAAATATCATCCATATAAATGCCCCCAATACATAAAGAAAATAATTAGACATAATAAGCCTAAAGCTATCATCAAATCTATTTTTTCTTCTTTCCCATCATAGTCTCTCAAGTAAAATGGACATGTCCCATAAGCAACATAAACAAGACACTCAAAACAGTACTTCTGACTGCAACAATATTCAATTAATTCTTTATCTGTTGGTGTATTGTTTTTCACCTTTCTACACGTCCTTTTCCACATGTTTTTCTCTAGCAATCTGTGCCAAAGCATTTCGTATAAAATTAGGGATATAGTGTCCATACCCCAGTTTGTCTATGTTCTCTAAGATACTCATGGCCTCTACAATCGCATAGGCCCCAATGAACATTGTGCGGATCATATGCGTATGCATAGCACTGTCCAGTAAGACACCCAGACCAATAACTAAGAACATGACAGCCTTCTTACAAAGTCCTCTCGTAGCAATGGCACTCGCAAAGGAGTGTGACTTACAAGATGCAACCATGCCAGTCAGTATGTCTAAAGACACAAGAATGACAAGGGCCTGTATCTGGTCATCCACACCCCCTACCAGTGTATTGAACGCTAGCCAGAGGATAGAAAAAAGACAGCCAATCTTAACTTCTGTGGCTGTCCATAAGTTCCATATTGTGTTAATCATATTAGTTAGCGAACCTCGTTTCATTTTTCATCGTCCTTTTACTTTTCTTTGAGTTTAGCATGATCAATACGAGCGTTAAGAAACATGATATATTTTTCCATACACTTAATTTGCTGTTGCATCAAGTATATTTCTGTTCCATCAAGGTTATCATAATGCTCGCTCACATATTTAATAAGTTTGTCCCATTTAGTTTCTAATTTCGCACGTTCATCCTGCATACGAATAATATAGTTTTTCATCTATCATTCTCCTATTACGTAATCACAAATGTAACCAAGGTTTTCTGAGGTATTTTGAGTGTTCTCAAGAACTCTTAAAATACCTCATCATAAGATTACCTACATTTATTATTCACTTATTATCCGATCATCATGATATAAGACGTGCCTGGAATAAATTTATCTCTTAAATCCGGCGTGCCATTTGTCCCATCACATACATGCCATGCAAAATTGGGAGTATTTAAAGAAGGAATAATCGGGAATCCATTTGTATCTAGCTTTCCCTTGAATGCCACTATCATTCCTGTGGTCACAAGGAGATAAATAGGTTCCCATGTACCACTACCAGCTAAGAAACTAGTCTGTTGTCCTGCCAGTGGTTTTGGTACTATCCCGGCTGTGCCATCTTGTGTAGCTGTGGCCCCTGTGAAAGCATTCGAGACAACAGCGGATTCGGCTGCCTGTTTCGCACTTTCAGCTGCGTTTACCTCAGATATCTGAGCCGCATTCGCATAAGCACCTGCATTGTTTGCTGCCGAGAGTGCTTTCTCTGCGCTTACAGAAGAATTTTCTGCATTAACTCTACTATTCTCAGCATTTTTAGCGGCATTGCTCGCTTGTTCTATAGCAACAGCAACTTTTTCATCCATTGTGCTAGTAGCTGTAATCGCTTCCTGCGCTTTTGCCTTACTATACAACGCCCAACTTCGGGAACTCTGTGTCTTCCCTGTCGTACTATCTGTGTCTGCCTGATTATCTGGAGAATCCGTAGACTCAGCCCACTTCTTAGCCGACTGATTAGATGTTTCAGAAGCACTGGCACTAGAAGCACTCTGGGAAGCTGATGTAGCCGCACTGGATGCACTGTTTTTCGCATTGGTCGCCTGTGTAGTCGCCTGTTCTACCAGTGCTGTATTCTGAGACACAAAGCCACCCTGTACCGTTTCCATGTAGTGCTTCGTTACAGCATCCTGTGACTCCTTTGGGTCTGCAACATTTATAACACGTGCTCCCAGAGCGTTAAAATTAACTCCATCTGGATACTTAGACATGCCATTGATGATTACATAGTCCTGGGATTCTTCAATCAGATGTAACTGCTGAACGTTTTCAAGCGTCATCTGTAAAGCTTTAATGAATGCACCATCAGACCATTCAATAATTCGAGATGTATTAGTTTGTCTATAAATTCGAATTGGTGTACCATTAGCAGGTGCTTTCACGAACTCCACCTCTTTATCATTCACCGTGTAATCTGTAGGATAAGACAAAAGTGTGCCGTCTGTCCCTACAGAGACCTTAATAAACTGCTTATTAATATAATCAAATCCGAAATAAAATTTAGTAGTATTACCATCACCAATAAAAGATACACTTGCTTTTAAATCTTGAGCCATAATGTGTTACCACCTTTCTCCATTCATAGGAATAATTTCTTTCTTTTTATTTTTGTCTCTTTTCTTTTTCTGGCTTTCTTTCATCTTTTCATTCTGTTCTTTTACATCATTTGTCCCTGTAACATAGTCTTTCAGCATCTGTACAGGATTGTTAGTCAGTCTCTTTTCCGGACGCTTCTTAAAGTTATTTTCTACGGTTTGTCCTTTGTGGATATCGAGCATTCCAGACAAAACAGCCTGTGTGCCTACAAATTTGTCTATCGGGAACATGTTAGCTACTGTTTTAGCATCATCTTGATATACTTCATGATCTTTCACAAGGTCGTGCATAGCACCCCACACACCACCAACTCCAGACACTATAGTATTAGCTGAACCAAAGGCAGGTAACTGATTGACATAATCGCCAATTCCCGTAGCCTGTCCTTGTCTATTTACAGTAGTACGTACAGTAGGAGCACCCGATATCATTTCGTACAAGTCGTTCCCATAAGATAATCCGGCTAACAATGAACTTCTGGTAATACCTGCACGAGCAAAATTATCTGCCGTTAAGGTATCATCAAGATATTTTTGTCTTTCCTTTTCGTCTTTATATTTATAATTTGCATACGCTTGTGTTCGTAATGCCCAGATACCTGCACCTGCTACCCCTGAAGACAAGAGCTGTGTCATTACTTCCCTGTCTGGTCTTTCCAAGGCTCTTGCTAAATGGGAATCCAAAGCCATTCTGGAGAAGTTCTTAAACTGAAACAGAATAGGCCACATACCTTTTTTAGCAAAGTAATTATCATTAGACAAATTAGGCTGTAAGATACCTCTCTGTACTGCTTGCGCTGACAATGCTCTCATGGAGACAAAGGCTTGATAGTCTTTCTCCTGCATTTCATGTATAGCCTTGAATACAGCATCCGGATCATCATGGTCTAAATTACCAAAGTACTTATTGATTGTGTCTTTGAATTTATCTACATCACGCACCCCGGCTTCTCTCATGAACCTATCAGAAAATATCTTCTTCCTTGTCTTACCCAGAACAGCCCAGTCCACCAAATCAGACATAACATCAGCTTCGCCCAGACTGACAGCATTAGAAGTCCACGCGGACAATCTGTTTATCATGGAAGTCATATCAGAAGCATAGTCAGCCATAGTATTTGCCTTAGCCATTACCTTAGCTCTCAATCCTATACGCTCTACCTGTGGTGTGGTTAAGTCCATTGGATTCAAGAAATTGTAATGGGCGTAATCACTGGCTATACGTAGCTTCTTTATTTCATCCGGAGAAAGTGCAGTGTGTCTCATACCCTGTAAAACTTTGTCTAACCCAGGAATCATATGAGTTATGGCACGGCTACCAGTAACAGACATAAGCCCCATATTTTCATTTATCTGGTTAAGCCCCATGTTGAAGCCATTCATAGAATAGGAAAGTTTATTGAGTAAGCGTACCATACCTTTCATTGGGTCTTGTGCTTGCTTAGTTCCATAACGATACCCCATAAGCTTAGAGACAACATAGTCAAATTCTTCCAAGCTTTCCTCTACCTTTGACCGATTGATAAGCCGCCTGTTTTCATTAGCACCTCGTAGTTCCCTATATATCTTGTCTCTGTAATCATCAAAGAACTTACCCATATCTGTTACACCAAAGGAGCGTAATGTAGCTTTAGCAGAACTACGGTCAGCTATTCGTTCCATGGTCTTAAAGATATCGTGATCTCGCATACAATCATCAAAGGACCATAGGCCACCACCATTAGGAAGTTCTCTGGAAGAAATAGCAGCTGTGTCTACAGGGAATCTTCTCTGGTACTGTTCAAGCTTATTCATATGATTCAGATCACGTAACTCAATTCTGGAATTAGACAAATTTCTGTCTATAATACCATATGCCCAGTTATGAGCTTCTCTGTTGATAAAATCATTTAAGGTTTCAGTAGCGAGTGCTTCTTCCTCTGCTTCCGTAATCTTCTTACCGGCTTTACGTCTTGCTTCTATATCTGCTTCACGTTTAGCCAAGTCTTCTTTCCACATTCTTTCTAGTGCACTTCTGTCTGCATTTTCAGCTCCATATCTTTTCAACCATCTAATAGCATCATCAGTCGTGTCAAAGTGAGTAAGGAAGTCAGCTACTTTGTCTACATCAGCATTCCTGTAAAACCCTGTGTCTGGGATTACATCATCCAGAAGTCCGGCTTTATGTAGCATCCACTGTTCTTCCTTACGGAACTGTTCAGCCAACTTAACAGCTTCCTTAATTTCGTCCGGATATCCATCTATAACCTGACCTTTTTTAACCTTCGAATCGTAGGCTTCCGTGAACAGTTTGCCAAATTTCTGCCTGGCTTCTGTAGGAGTCCCAGGATTCTTGTTAAAGAAAGACACATACTGACTGTACATCTGCCCGAGATAATTCTGTAATTCTCTGCGTGCTATTGCCTTTCGTGTGTTGAAGTCCAGAGTCATACCATCAGTCAGTCTATCAGCATTTTGTCTTGTATCACCAAGCATCTTCCTACCAAAGTCACGGAGATGATTAGACACAGAGTTTGTAAAATGTCCATAGGTATTACCAAGATATTTACTATCCTGTAGTTTTCTGCCTACGTACTGCATCACTCTGCTCTTGAATGCTACCTGTGATTCTTTTTCCACTTCTCTAAGTGTCTTTGAACCAAACTCAGTATCTTTCTGGAAAGCTTCCTGTTCTTCCCTACTGATTATTCCGTCTTTCTTCAGTTCCGTAGGAGACACAGAGCGAGAAGCCACTGTCATATCTTCAAGTTCTGGTGCATCCATCCCAATAGAGTAAATATCTGGATGTACAATAGAATCATGTACAGGCGATTCTGGTCGAATGCGTGTACCATTGATTATGATGTCTCCGGACTCTTTGTACGTAACACCAGTTTCTTGATACAGTATTTTCTTTAAGCTACGTCTAACATCTTCATTAGTTACCTTTTCACCAGTATTCTTTTCGATTTGCAGACGGACGTTATTAGCTTTTTCAGAATCAGTAAGAGCTTCCATGGCATACTTAGCTTTTTCATCTGCACGCTTTTCACCATTCTTGTACAGGAAGCCATTCCATGCTCCATCCGAGAAAGGTGTTTTCAGATACTTTTCAGTAGCCTTTCTTACCTGTCTACCAATATCTGGATTGTCTCTAGCTACCTGTAATAAATCAGACAAAGAAGCATCCTTATCCAATCCTGCTTTACGTAACAAAGTGCTTGCTTTCCGTCCTACAAGGTCAGACACAGTTTTAGCCTGTTGTAATTTCGTTGTTGTCATTCTCACAGCTTTTTCCATTGCTTTACCTGTAGTTACTTTTCTACCTGTGAGTTCATCCAGCCCTTTAGCTATGTCTTCTTTAGAACGCAAAACTTCAGATACTGCTCTTTCTACAGGGGTATCATTATGTCTAAGAGCCACATTAGTTACCAAGGAAACATTATCTGCCATGTCCATTGCACCTCTGACTGCCTGTTCTTCCTGCGCTTTTGTCTGAGCAATGAATTTCTGCATATTCTCACCATCAAGCTTAGTGCCTGGAATATTCCGCATGGTCCTAAGCAAGCGAACACCTGCACCACCTGCCGCTCCGAGTAGGCCAGACACAGCATAGTTAGCTTCATTTATACCGTGTCTTTCAGAAAGATAGGAATCCGCCATATTAACTAATCCCTGTGTTGCCCCAGATTCTGCGATTTGATAGACACGTTTAGCTCCTATGGTCTCCAATGTCTTCAGGCCTAACTTAGAACCTACCTTAGCTACCATAGCACCTTCACCAACGAAAGGAATAAGATTCAGAGGGTCAAGGAGCATTCCAAGGCCACCCCCAATAATGGAATGAATGCCCCAAGAAGTTTGTTCCGCTCTCTTAGCTCTATCTATATCTTCTTTCTTTGTCTTCAGAAATGCCCTGAATTGTGCTTCATTGTCGGAGTTAAGAAGTACTGACTGTTTTGCTACTTTATTATCCCCCAGTAAATCGTCCATTAACTTCAGGTCATCGTCAGAAGGTGTCCAGTTTTTCTCGTATCCCCAGTTAACAGATTTTATCAAAGCGGAACGAATAGCAGATATAGTTCCGTTTTCATACCACATATTCTGGAATGAATCAGACAACTTATCAAAGAAAGGCCTATTGTTTAACTCTGTATTATCTACCTTGTATATATCAGGATTAGCAACAAAAGTTAATTCCGTGTTTTGTTGTAGCATGGGTCTACTATTAGACACAGCTTTATCCATGCCACCAAAAGAAGGAACTGCACTACCTGAAGCATTTGCTATGGCATTTGCATATTCTAACTGAGAGGGATACTTGTCACCATTGAACCACTCTGGTGCATCTGAAATGACACCTGTCTCCATTGCCCTATCCGCTACACCAGAACCACCATAGTGTTCCAAAGCCATTAGGCGAGTATCCCCACCATATCTATCATACATTTCAGAAGTCTTAGCATACATTACAGTGTCCTGCACATCTGGTGGTGCACTGGCAGGATCTATCCCTACATACTCTGGTGCTACACTGCTTGCATATGCATCCCATGTACCTTGACAGAACTGATATGCCCCTGTACAACCAGAGCCAGATTCATTAGGTTTTGTATAATCCCCGCCCGACTCCTGCCCCTTGATAGCCATCATAAATTTTGCTATATCTTCCTTCTTGCTCATGAAATTCCACCACCTTTCTTACATCCAGAAATGACCATTATATACATACGACTTTTCGTTTTCCCAAGTTTGTATAGCATTATCTCTTGCTGTGTTATCTTCTTCCTTAGCTAGCTTCTCACTTGCAGGAATTTCATATGTCTGATTACCACTCTGTTCCAAGTTTGCTCTAGCTTCTGTAATAATGCCTGTATCACCCATAAGAGGATATGAGACTGCACCAAGACTGCTGGATAATGTTATGATGGCCTGTCCATTATCATTATTTTTGTGATAAGACACAGTAACTGCTGATGAATCTATTCCCCGACTGACACAATAATTTTTCAATTTGCTACCAAGAACCCAGTAGAATGCGGACCTACAGGTATCAGCATCGGTGCCCCCAATATCGCATAGGTTGACGATTGACTTAGGAATAGGGCATCCATTGAAAGCATAATATTCGGAAGCCACTTTATAGTTCGTTTGTCTGATAGCTTCATCGACTGACAACCCTTCAGCTCTATACAAACGTGCATAGTTTCTGTATGTAGCTTTTAAATCTAAAGAGTCTATTTCAGTGTAAGAGAATCCTTCATATGAACTCCCGTCAGCTAAAGAAGGTAAAGACATACCAGACACACCATCCTGTACAGCATCTTTCATATCATTGTCTACCTGCTCAAGCTTGCTTTTGTCTTCCAGAACATCTTTTACCTGTAAATATGTAGAGACACCTTGAGTAGCTACACACATAACACCTGCCTGTAACTTTGGGTCAGACACTAAATCATTAAACAGACTAGGAGACCGTGAATACAGTTCAGTACATCTTTTCAATATTGGAGTCATTTCCGGATTATTTACCGTGAGACTATTCAGACCTGCTATAGCATCATATTGCAATACTTTAGAAAACGCTCCCGTGTAAGCAGGATGGTATGCCAAACGTACCAGGTGTGCCATGGCATCAGGGTCATCAAAATTAAGATGTTCAATAGTAGAGTCTATTGCAAGAATCATGTCATTCTCTTCAATACCTAGTGATTTCAATTGAGAAGCAGACATAGCAATACCATTTCCCATAGCATCTGTTTTCTGCCCATTCATGATAGCGGATAACTGTGCTTTAAGATTTATGCCCCCAACAGCAGCTTTTGTCATTGCCTTAGCAGATGCAAGCTCAATCGCTCTTCTCTGTCTGTCCTCAGCTTCAATACTGGACAACTGCCCACTGACAAAACCAGAAGCAATTTGTCTATCTTCATCATCATCAAAACCATCTACTATTTCATATAGAGAACGTTTGTCTTTAGCTGTAGACACCTTATCATATATATCTCGTGTTCTCTGCATCCAGTGTGCCTTATTGGATTCATTGGCAAGGTCTTTATATTTGTCTATATCAATAAAATCACCTAAGCGCTGATTACCGTAGACAATAGCTTCCTTCAATTTAGATAATATATTGTAGTTACCTGTATTAGTAGCTATTGTCTTCATCATGTTGTCTAGTATCTGATAGTTCTTTGTCGGGTCACGCTCCTGTGTAGTGGTAAGAAGATTGCCAACTTGTGAGACAAAACTATTTTCCTCATCTTCTGACCATTTCCATCTATTGCGTGTATTTTCAGAGACAAAAGAAGATATGGCTTCAGAACGATTGATAGACATTTCTTCTTCTTTTTCTGTGATGAACTTACTCGCTACTTTACCAGTATTAACTACTCGTGATTCATACAGGCCATTATCCATAGCGTACTTATTGTTAACGTTTAGATTAGACAAATAGTCCTGAACATGTTCATTATAGAAATCATCGTAACTCTTAATCTCATCCTCAAGAGTACCTTTCAGACGTTCCTGAGAAGCATATGCATCATATCTCTTATGAATTTCAGAAGATACTTCCTGCCCTCTCAACTGGTCTATCAAAGCCAAGGCATATGGATTATCTTGCAAACCACCTATACCGGCTTTATTCAAAAGAGCGACACTATCAACAGTCAGCCGGGTATCATGATCTTCTTTACCATACAGGATAGGTACTACTTTGTCTGCAATATCCTTTTGTCTGGTATCATAATCCTGTCTGTATTTTTCTACTGCATTTTGTAGAACACCCAAAGATTCTGCTAACTGTGCTCCTGCTGACTGTACATCTTTGGAGCGAATAGTATTTCCTAATCTAGGGGTTATAAGCTGTCTTTGATACGTGCTCTGGGGCTGTGGTGTGAACTGTCTGGCAGTACCCACAGCATTGCTCGTATTCGTATTTGCCATCTAATTCACCACCCCCTTGTATTTTTGTATGTATAAGTAGAAGGCAAAAGAGTATAGTAAGTAGGCATGTTAGGGAAAGAATACCGTATAGGAATATTTCTAGACATATAGTTTGTATAATTGTAGCTATTTGGAAGTCCAGAAGAATACGTAGGAATACTAAAGTGATACCGATTAGCTGTATATGTCTCTGGATTCTTTGCTCTCCACCATGTGTCTAATTTCATCCCCTGTGAAGCCGCTGACTCACTCGCATTCTGGTACGAATTATATATAGACAAAGCCCCACCTGCTACCTGCCCTATGAGTGACCAGACAGACGGCATTTGTGGAGCCTGTGCTTTAATATTATTAATTTCATCAATAGCTTGTCTTTTCTCTGCTTCTTTGTTCAAGTCTATTTCATCAGATTGTCTTTCATAGTTGTCTTTAATGGAACTTTCAGTACGTAACACGTCGGCACTGGAAGCTCTCTGTAGTGCCCTGCCAGTTCTTGAATTACCGCTTGTCTCTTCATTTATAGCTGCGCGTACACTAGAAGTGAGTGCTAATGCCTGCTGTCTTGTCTTCATCAAACTATTCACAGCAGAATCAAAGGCATCAACACGCTGTAATTCATAGTTCTGGAATGCATACGCTAAATTTTTTCCTATGGCACTTGCTTGTTTAGACAAAGCTTTTGCTTGCTCTTTCGCCTGGTCTCTTTGAGCTTTCCATCCTGTATAAGCCTGAGTTAACATTAGGCCACCTTGAATAGCTCCCATTGCACCCATATTATATAACTCTCCTTTCCTTACAAATTCTTAAATCTTGTTGTGTAATTGGCTTCATAACCACCACCAATAATAGACAAAGGTAATGGTGATGAATTGATTACTTTTATAACGGCTTTAGTATTCAGTTTTCTAACCGGCACTCTGAATGTTCCGGTGAGCAATGCAATATTACCTAATCTATATGAACCAACTTTCTTATTTGTCAGTTTGTACCTATACTTATTGTCAACATCGACTTCCATAAAACCCGTATCAGCATAGTCAAAAAATACGTGTCTCAACATCAACTTATAACTAGGAATAGTTACTGTACTTCCCTGACTGTTTTTCTGTTTCATATAAATAGTAGAAAGTGTCATTTCAAAATCATATGGAACACCTACTATTACTTTGCTTCCCATCTTTGTTACATCATTTTTGAGAATTTTATTGTCTTCATACACTATACCGTCATTCGTAACTATTGAGATATGAGTATTCGCATCTCCATACAATTTAGACACATCTATAATAATATATTGGTCATCCTCAGTGGCATTAGCAGTAGACAATGTTACTTCTATTTTTCTATCAAGCATCACACGGTATTTCTCTGTATCTTTAAAATCCTCAGTATTGTAACTCAAAGTCAGTTTCTCAAGATATATTGAATTGTCACTATATTTGATAGCGAGATACATAGTAGATCCCACAAAATCAGCGCCAATTACTTCACCTGTAAATTTCCATTTAGACCATGAACTCTGTACCCTATTGCCGTTCATATACAAATACTTATATACATATATTATATGCTTGTCATTATCAGACATACAGAACAGTAAATTGTCATTAGAACTACCAATCATCCTGTAGACATCATTTGGGATATAATAAGGAACATGAGCTGTTACATCTTCTGCATCCTTTACATCTGTATAATATTGAGCTACCCGATATTCATTGACAGAAGCAAAATCCGCTCTCTTAGAGACAAAGTACACAGAATTACCCGCACCAACAGGAATAACATCTGTATCTGAAGTAAACTCTGTAATACTATCCAGCCTGGCATTTTTAGGAGATAGTGTACCGTCTGCCGTGAGTGCAAACTGTGTCTGGCCGGAGAATACGTATAAAGCACCTGAGAATGGAATAGCATTATACAGAACAGACACTTTGTTGTTAGGTGCGTTCGTATCTATCGTATCATCATTCTGTACATCCACTACACTCTGCATCCAGAAATTAAATAAATCTGAAGAAGAAGACAAAATGATATTCTCACCACTAAGGAATCCAAGACGATTTCTGTAGAAAAACAAATCATTGATAGTGCTACCAACAAATGATGGTTCTTCATTACTGCTCTCATCACCTGTTTTTCGTTCTGCCCAGTCTAAGGTTTTGAAAGTAAAGCTTCCATCTGAATTACGAATTAGAGCATGTGGCATCGTCTTTTTGTCTATTGTATTATCTATTCCTGTCTTCACCGACTCTACCCAAATGTTTCTACTGGAAGAATATTTTACATAGTAATCGTCATCAGCATTAGACTCACCTCTAATTAAGACAATGTAGCCATCTGGAGCAGAAGCAGGTAAGTTTGTGAATTTATTCGTATATGATGTAATTCCAATTAGTGCCAAGTTGTTGAATGAGTCAGATGTTTCTACCTTGCTAATATTACCTCTAACACGTAGCCAGGACGAACCTGTATCAACCGTATAACCTGCACTACGAATTTGTGTTGCTAGTTGGTCACGTATATAATCAGTAGCAATATTCTTTACATGAGCTGCTTGTGAACCATCAGGAGTTTCATAGGAAGCGACCTGCTTACCATCAATAGACACTTTGTACGTTCTACCATATTGCCCCTGTTTGACATTAATTAGACACCCCTGATTAGCCATAGTATCAGAAGTCTTAACGCCAGACATACGTACTTTCTTTGTCTTATTCAGAATAAATGTATAGTCAGCCACCGTAATAGCTTTCATTTGAGCATATGAATTGCCTGTGATACCAGACAAATAATCTGGGTCTTCTACAGTGACTTTTATTTCCTTGCCCGACAAATCAAATACTCTGATACTCTTTTTCGTCACATCTAAGATTACAATATATCTCTCAGTTTCATCTCTATTTATAATATGAACATATAGGTTATCATTTGTCTCAGTGCCACTAAACAGTTTACTTATAGATATAGTAGGAGGTCTTTTCTGTAATCCCCCTGCTTCAGTACTGTAGCCATTAATTTGTTCCTCTAGCTGTTCAGCATGACGCAACATAGGTGACTGTTGAGACACACCTTCTATAAAGTTGTCTATTCTCTGGGTCATATTACTCATCGTGTTCCCACCTCAGATACAGAAGTATTATTAAAGACATTTACTTTCTGTGTGTCTAACTCGTATGTCATTACATCAGCATACGCTTTAGAAAGTTCAGAAGACAAAGAGTTTTCGAGTTCAGCATCCCCCAAGAAACGGGTAGAAAATGCTAAGGCCGCTTTTGTCGTTACATATTTTCTGAAAACCTCTGGCAGTTCATCGAAAGGAATAAGCACAATAACATTACTAAAAACTACAGATGTGGCGAATTTGTCTGTACCGTCTGTAATGTTATAAAGATATCCACCTCTATTTCTGTATTCAGTTGAGCCTAGACGTAAGAAGTATGTATTCCATTTTATTTTTCCTGTGTTTGTATCTGGAAATAATGTAACCTCTGGAATAGTATTGAAGTCCCATCCTTCCTGCTGTATCTCTCGACTTACAGATTCTATCATCTTCTGAGCCATTGTAGCATCTGCATTTTCTGAAACTTCTTCAATAGACAAAATCCCATCCTCACCTGTAGCTGTGATAATTTCATTAATTGCATCTAACTCAGTCAATGGTGTAAGTATCATATGTCTCACCCACCTTTCTTCATAGATAAATAAATAGGGAGAGGAACCCTAAGAGTGAACCTCTCCCAACCATAAATAAACTTATACAGAAGCAGAAATAGTACCGATTGCGCAAGCTTCCGGACGCAAACCACCGTGTCCCATAGAATACTTACCAACTACCTGATCCGCCTGGTATTCGATACGACGGGCAGTTTCTACAGCAAGGTCTTTCAGTTTAACTGTACCAACAGCAGTATGATGAGCGGCGACAAATACGGTTTTGTCTTTATATGCAGACGGGAAATCATGAGCAACACCAGACCGCAAGACATGTTCACCATCTGCTCCGCCAATAGTAAGATGAGGAACTTCAATGATATTGAATCCTGCGAGTTTGGTAATGTTCCCATCAACAATAGTACCAACAGCACCATAGTCACGGTTGATAGCATTCCACGAATTAATGAGAGCTGCTACCCCTTCTGGTTTCATATAGACATAGCGTTCATCATTGGGTACGTACTGATTAGAAAACTTAGCTTTCAGTTCGAGAAGCATCTGTACAATCATCTTACCTTCAGCTTCCGTAATACCAATGTCACCAGAAGCCAGCTTTTTCTCAATGATAATACCTTTACCAAGACCTGTAATGTTTTCAGTATTAGCAATAGCCAGTTTAGCAATTTCAGCAAGAATAGCACCATCGGCAGACAAAGCAAGTGCTTCACCCATCTGTTTGGAATATTCCTGTCGTACATCAAAGTGAGACATAGCTTCATAAATGTCAGTAATCAACTGGTCAGAAGTAAGCAAGCCATCAATACCAATAACTTTTTCGTTATGCGGAATGGCTTCTCGTACGTCATCCAAAGACTGGCCCGGTGCAAGATAGTGAGCAGTCGCCCGACCCATTACAGGGAAGCTTGCTGACTTGCCACTGGAAATAGTACGAACGATATGATTATTCACACTTTTAGAAGCTCTATCGAATGCAGAAATAACTTCACCACTGAATACTTTAAGAAAACCCTGCAAAGCATCAGACTGCCCCTGATTAAGACCGGGCTGAGAAATATTTGTTAAATTTGCCATATTAATTAATCAATCTCCTTTTGTTTAAAATAATTTAGAATTAATAACCTTTTGTTCAACTTCATGAGTATAGGCTTTGTCTTTACCGTACCGAGGGTCAGACATAGCTTTAATCATGTCCTGTCTAGAAGTGAATCCTGCGTTTCCGTTGCCTGCCCCAGAAGAACCACTTCCCATAATAGTACTTTTCTGTGTACCCTGAACTGCAATCATGTCAGACTGGATACCAGACAGCATCGTCTTAATTGCTAACACATTGCCACTATTCATCGTGTCATTCCACATTTTCTGATAGTCTGCATTCTGTGTCTTTGCAAAATTCTGTAATTTAGTAAATTGTTCTGCACCACCTACACTTTCTACAACATGCATAGCAAGCCGTTCATACTCAGCTTCCATACCATTGATGTATGCATCTACTACGCTCTTAGGGTATCCGGCCTTTTCTAATGCTTCCAAGGATTCTTTGGACAGCTCACCATTATCTGTATATTCCTTTTCAAGAACATTCCAATCGACACCTTTGTTAGACAAATCATTTTTAAGATCTGTATTTGCCTGTGTCTGAGCATCAATACGTTGCTGTACATTCGCATCTACATCCTGCCCAGTAGGTTCATTCGTCTGCTCCTCATTCGTAGTAGTCGTAGATTCATGAGTATCCCCTTGTGCTTCAATAGTAATATTCTGATTTGTCTTAATTTCTACATCATTGTTTTCCACTGCGGGAGTAGTTTCTACATTAGTTAATTCATCAGCCATTAGTTTCATCACCACCTTCCTTTACTGCTTGCATTGCCACTTCTTGCCCCATAGCCATTTGCTGTTCTTCCTCTATCTGTTGCTGTGTCTTAATCAAACCTTCTGTCTCTACACCAACACCAGTAAATAAGTTAAGAAGCATGACATTCCAGTTAATCATTTCCTGCGCTCCTGGTATCTGTGAAATAAGATTCAATACAGTAGCATATTTTTCAAGATCATGCCCTCTTCCCAGTGCTTCAAGACCAGTAGTAATAGTAGGCTCTACTGTCCCTTCTGGTAAATTCGGAACTTCACCTGTACTCTGTAACTGATTAAGGATACGCCGTACCAACGGCAATTGAAGCTCTTGAGACAAAATAGAATAAACTCCACCGAGAGTATCTTCAAGTTCAGACGCTACTGTTCGAACTTCTTCAGCGGTTACTCGTTCAGCATTCCGCTGTACTACAGAAGACAAAAGGAACGCAAAAGACAACCGATTTTCTATAGCATCGGCCTGCGCCTTTGTCATATTGAAGTCATAATATTTGTCCAACTGAAGAACTTCCACATCTTCCTTACGACCTGCAACAAAATCACCACTGGTAGCATTTTCCAATTTCTTAACCCTTGTTACACCATTGGGATTTACAAGGAAGTAGATATTAGCTGCTATAGTTGACAGTTTGAACATGGCTTTAGACAAATTTTCCAAAGAGTTTAAATCACCTAAGTATTCTTCACAGAAGGACCTGC
>OHAE01001139.1_pt1 | contig 21255 bp, 17 predicted proteins | sample 1577061 | NCBI WGS metagenome assembly OHAE01 (sample SAMEA3541535, study PRJEB24748) | human gut metagenome | biome: human gut; feature: human-associated habitat; material: faeces | place: China | collected 2012
AATGGACGTAATCCTGGTAGGCGACTCCGCTTCTAACGTAATGGCAGGTAACGTGACTACATTACCTATCACGCTCGACCAAATGATTTATCATGCCAAATCCGTAGTACGTGGTGTAAAGCGTGCGATGGTGGTAGTTGATATGCCTTTCGGATCTTACCAGGGCAACGAGATGGAGGGACTTGCTTCCGCTATCCGCATCATGAAAGAAAGTCACGCTGACGCATTGAAGCTCGAAGGCGGTGAAGAAATCATTGACACGGTGAAACGTATCGTATGCGCCGGTATCCCTGTGATGGGACATTTGGGACTCATGCCTCAATCCATTAACAAATACGGAACCTATACCGTACGTGCCAAAGACGAAGCCGAAGCCGACAAACTGATTCGCGACGCCCATTTATTGGAAGAAGCAGGCTGTTTTGCCATTGTACTCGAAAAAATACCTGCTACCCTTGCAGAGCGTGTAGCTTCCGAACTTACTATTCCTATCATCGGAATCGGTGCCGGCGGCCACGTAGACGGTCAGGTATTGGTTATTCAGGACATGCTTGGCATGAACAACGGATTCCGTCCGCGTTTCTTACGTCGTTATGCTGACTTGTACACGGTGATGACCGACGCCATCAGCCGTTACGTTTCCGACGTGAAGAATTGCTACTTCCCCAACGAGAAGGAACAATATTAAGATAGTATATGGCAGTTAAATTGTGGACAGTTCATTTTATGCGGATATGTGTAGCTAATTTGCTGTTGTTTATATCCTTGTATGTGTTATTTCCGGTACTTTCCGTAGAGATGGCCGACCGTCTCGGAGTGCCGGCCGCACAGACAGGAGTAATCTTTCTTTTTTTCACCTTGGGGATGTTCCTCATCGGTCCTTTCCATGCTTACCTGGTAGATGCCTACAAACGTAAATACGTATGTATGTTTGCTGCTGCCCTGATGGTAGTGGCGACGATTGGGTACGCCTTTGTGACGAACTTCACAGAACTAATCCTGTTGAGTACCGTACAAGGACTGGCCTTTGGCATAGGCACTACTGCCGGTATCACCTTGGCTATCGACATCACCAACTCCACACTGCGGAGCGCGGGAAATGTCAGCTTCTCGTGGACGGCACGTTTGGGAATGCTCTTTGGAATTATCCTCGGAGTGTGGCTTTATCAAAGCCACTCATTCCAGAATCTGCTCACTGTATCTGTCATAACCGGAGCTGTAGGAATTCTCATGCTATCGGGGGTATATGTACCTTTCCGTGCGCCGATTGTCACTAAACTCTATTCCTTCGACCGTTTCTTATTGCTTCGTGGATGGGTTCCCGCTATCAACCTGATTCTGATAACATTTGTTCCGGGCTTACTGATTCCAATGGTACACCCTTTTCTAAACGATTTCGTACTCGGAAACATGGGAATCCCCGTACCGTTCTTTATCGGCACAGCCCTCGGATACATTGCTTCCTTGTTCTTTGCGCGCCTGTTCTTCTTCAAAGAGAAAACGCTGCGCCTGGTCATTATAGGAATCGGGTTGGAAATGGTAGCCATGTCCTTATTGAACACAGACCTTTCGATAGGCATCTCTTCCGTACTCTTGGGATTGGGTTTAGGTTTAACCATGCCGGAATTCCTGATGATATTTGTGAAACTATCCCATCATTGCCAACGCGGAACAGCCAACACTACCCATTTGTTGGCAAGCGAAGTTGGTATCTCCCTGGGTATCGCTACTGCGTGCTACATGGAATTGGATACAGACAAGATGCTCCATACCGGACAGATGGTAGCTTCTATCGCTTTGCTGTTCTTCGTATTGGTCACTTATCCTTATTATATAAAGAAGAAGGTAAGATAAAATAGACAGAAGAACAAAAGAACATATTTCAGGAGTGATGATTATTTTTTTGATTTTCATCATACGTATCCAAAAATATGTTCTTTTGTTCTTCTGTCTTAATCTTAATTCCTGCTCACCTGTTTTACTCCCTTCACCGTCCGTAATTTTTTGATAAGAGCCTCCAAACGCCCCGTATCACCCACCATTACTGTCAGTGTGCCAGAGAACAACCCATCGTTCGAATCAATACCGATAGAACGTAGCGTGATGCCATTCTCTTTCGAGATGATCGAAGTAATATTTGTCACGATACCAATATCATCATGTCCTACAACGCGCAGCGTGATCGGATATTGCGTACCTTCCGACTTGCCCGCCCAGCGAGCCTTCACGATGCGGTAGCCGAAGCGTTCGCGCATCTGGTTCGCGTTCGGACAATCCGACCGGTGTATCTTGATACCGCCGCTCACCGTTACGAACCCGAACACATCATCGCCATAAATCGGGTTACAACATTTAGCCAGTTTAAACTCCAGTCCTTTCAGATTCTGGTCAATCACCAGTACATCCTCTTTAGATGTCGTTTCCTCCTGCGCGGTTTGCAAATTATACCCTTCGGCACTCCGATAAACAATTTCATCGTGTGTATCGCTGTCCCGTTTCTGCTGTTCGATGTATTTATCCAGAATCTCGTTCACATCCAGTCCGCCATCGGCAATCCGTTGATAAAATTCCGTCACGTTCTTGAATCCCAAACGCTTGATGAGGCGCATCATGGTCGCTTCATCATACTCCAGTTTGCGGTTCTTGAATTTCCGTTCCAGCGTCTCTTTGGCAAACGCATGTTGGCGTGCCACCATCTCTTTGAGCGCCTGGCGTATCTTGGTGCGTGCTTTGGAAGTCGTCACGATGTTCAGCCAGTCCTGTTTCGGAGTCTGGGTGTTTGAAGTCATGATCTCCACCTGGTCGCCGCTGTTCAACTTCTGCTTCAACTGCACATTCTTGCCGTTCACTTTCGCGCCGATACACTTGCATCCCAACTTACTATGTATATGGAAAGCAAAATCGAGCACCGTAGCCCCTTTAGCCAGCTTGAACAAATCCCCCTTGGGCGTAAAGACAAACACTTCATCCTCGTAGAGATCCATCTTAAACTGATCCATTACCTTCATCGAGTCGTTGTCCGCGTTCTCCAACGCCTCCCGCACGGAAGTCAACCACTCGTCCAAGCCCGTTTCTCCTTTGATACCTTTATATCTCCAGTGCGCAGCCAGTCCGCGTTCCGCGATCTCGTCCATCCGTCGGGTACGTATCTGCACTTCCACCCATTTCCCTTCCGGGCCCATCACGGTGATGTGCAACGACTCGTAACCATTACTCTTCGGTATTGAAAGCCAGTCGCGCAGACGCTTCGGGTTCGGCTGGTACATATCCGTCACAATCGAATACCCCTGCCAGCACTCCTGCTTCTCCTTCGCCGGGTCCGGTTCCGAATCCAGGATGATACGGATGGCGAACAAGTCATAAATCCCCTCAAAAGGAGTCTTTTGCTTCTGAATCTTGTTCCATATCGAATGAATCGACTTCGTGCGTCCCTTGATGTCGAACTTCAGTCCCGCTTCCGCCACCTTCTTTTGGATCGGTTCGATAAAAGCGGCGATATACTTGTCGCGGGAAGCCTTCGTTTCGTTCAGCTTATCCTTGATGAAATAATATGTCTCTTTCTGCGTATATTTGAGAGACAAATCCTCCAGTTCTGATTTCAGCTTATACAATCCCAGCTTGTGGGCCAGCGGAGCATACAGATACGCTGCTTCGTTTGCCACCTTGATCCGGTCCTCCTCGTTGCCTGTATCCTTTATTTTGCGCATCACGTTCACGCGGTCGGCAATCATAATCAGGATTACGCGCATATCCTCCGCAAACGACAGCAGCAGATTACGGAAATTCTCCGACTCGATGGCAGGGCTTTTGGCATACAGCTCGTTCGTCTTCACCAATCCCTTGATGATGCTTGCCACGTCTTCACCATATTCGGCGTTCACCTCGTCGATAGATAATACATGACCTTTCACGATTTCGTGCAACATGATCCCGATCAGGCACGAACCTTTCATACCGATTTCCTCGGCAACGATCACTGCTGTTTGTAAATCTCTGATAACGGGATTCATCCCGAAGTTATTGCGTTGCAGACCGTTACATTGGGCCGCCTTGATAAGATGTTTCTTTAACTTTTGGCAATCTCTCCAGAAAATACTGTCTCCGGCAGACTGCAATAAATGTCGATAGAGTGAAAAAAGCTCCTTTTTTTCCTCCAATGTAAAAAAGTCGTCCATATTCAATCTTGTTAATTCGATGTAAAAGTAGTTTTTTTTCCGGTTATTCGGCAAGAAGTAAATAACATTTTGTATTTTTGGGCATCAATTAATAAAATTAGATATTATGATAACGACACAGGACAAAGAGTTGCTTGCCAAGAAAGGCATCACGGAAGAGCAAATTGCAGAACAATTAGCATGCTTCCAGACGGGATTTCCCTTTTTAAAACTGGATGCGGCAGCTTCCATCGAAAAGGGCATATTAGCTCCCGACGCAGAAGAACAGAAGGCTTATCTGGCCGCCTGGGATGCATATACAAACACAGATAAGACTGTTGTGAAGTTCGTGCCTGCCTCCGGTGCTGCAAGTCGTATGTTTAAGAATCTATTCGAGTTTCTGTCCGCCGATTATGACCAGCCGACTACCAAGTTCGAACAGTCTTTCTTTGACGGAATCAAGAATTTTGCTTTCTATGACGATCTGAATGTGGCCTGCCAGCGTATCTCCGGAAAAGACATTCCCGGACTGATGGAAGAAGGCAACTATAAAGCAGTGGTGTCCGCCCTGCTGGAGACTGCCGGACTGAACTATGGCGCACTACCGAAAGGTCTGCTCAAATTCCATAAATATCCCGAAGGCTCCCGCACTCCGATGGAGGAACATCTTGCCGAAGGCGCTCTGTATGCAGCCGGCAAGAGCGGCAAAGTGAACGTACACTTCACCGTGTCTACCGAACACCGCGAACTTTTCAAGAAACTCGTGACGGAAAAAGTGGACGACTTCGCCAAACGTTACGGCGTAGACTATTACATCACCTTCTCCGAGCAGAAGCCAAGTACCGACACCATTGCTGCCGATATGGACAACCAACCGTTCCGCGACAACGGCAAACTGCTGTTCCGTCCCGGTGGTCATGGTGCGCTGATTGAGAACCTGAACGACTTGGACGCAGACATCATCTTCATCAAGAACATCGACAACGTAGTGCCCGACCGTTTGAAAGCCGATACTGTTACGTATAAGAAACTGATTGCCGGAGTGCTCGTGACCCTGCAAAAACAAGTATTCGAATACCTCACGCTGCTCGACAGCGGCAAGTATACGCACGACCAGATGATGGAAATGCTTCAATTCCTGCAAAAGAAACTCTTCTGCAAGAACCCGGAAACAAAAGACCTCGAAGACTCCGTATTGGCCATTTACCTCAAAAACAAGTTCAACCGCCCGATGCGTGTCTGCGGAATGGTGAAGAACGTAGGCGAACCCGGCGGCGGTCCGTTCCTTGCTTACAACAGTGACGGAACCATCTCCCTGCAAATCCTCGAAAGCTCGCAGATCGACATGGACGATCCGGAGAAGAAAGAAATGTTCGAGAAGGGTACGCACTTCAATCCGGTAGACCTCGTATGCGCTGTGCGTGATTATAAAGGACATAAATTCGACCTGGTGAAATATGTAGATAAAGCTACCGGCTTCATCTCCTACAAATCGAAGAATGGTAAAGACCTGAAAGCCCTCGAACTTCCCGGCTTGTGGAATGGTGCGATGAGCGACTGGAATACCGTCTTTGTAGAAGTTCCTCTTTCTACCTTTAACCCGGTGAAGACAGTGAATGACTTGTTGCGTGAGCAACATCAGTAATTGTATATCTATGTTCACCACAGATTACACGGATTAACACAGATTTTTAATTACCGATAATGGTTGAGATATAAAAAGAAAAAAGGATGCATCCGAATTCAATCTGTGTTAATCTATGTAATCTGTGGTGAAACTTAAAAAAGAGTGTTTAGAATGAATCAGATAGAGAAGATCATTGATATTGCTACTTGGAACAGAAGAGAACATTACGAACATTTCAGTGCTTTTGACGATCCGTTTTTTGGAGTGACGGTCAATGTAGATTGTACGCGCGCGTATCAGGAAGCCAAAGACAAAGGCGTTTCCTTTTCCCTGCTCGTCCTTCACCGCATCGTGACTGCTGCGGCTGCCGTGGAAGAGTTCCGCTACCGCATCGAAGGCAATCGAGTGGTGTGTTATGACAGTCTTCTGCCCGAAGCTACTGTGGGGCGTGCCGACCACACCTTTTCTTTTGCCGCTTTTGAATACGATCCGGACGAACTCGTCTTTATTCGTCGGGCAAAAGCCGAGATGGAACGCCTGCAAGCCACTACGGGACTCAACAAAGGAGGTACGTTTCATCCTAACGCCATTCATTATTCGGCTGTGCCGTGGCTCTCTTTCACCGATATGAAGCATCCCACCAATATGCGTTCGGGCGACAGCGTTCCCAAAATCTCCACCGGTAAATACTTCCGCGAAGGAGAAAGGCTGATGATGCCCGTTTCCGTCACTTGCCATCATGGATTGATGGATGGCTATCATGTAGCGCAGTTTATCGAGAAGCTCCATTTATAAACTTCGTTCTGAAAAAGACTAACCAGACTATGATATGAGAGTAAAGATACCCAGACGGGAAATCATCCTATTCTGTTCCGCCTTGCTTTTCCCCGTTGCTTCGCTGTGCGCGCAAGAAGTGGGGCAGGAGGTGAAAGAGGTCAGGCAAGACGTGGAACAACTCCAGCAGGACGTCCGCGAACTTCGTGAAGAAGTGCGTAGATTGCAGGAAGAACTTCATGGATTCCGGCGCAACAGTTTCCCGCAATGTGGCATGGACACGGTAGCTCCTTACGTTCCCCATCGGTTCATTCACCGATTGGGGATAGAAGCCCGGCCGCAATACGTGTTCCCCACCAATCCTTTCCTGCAAGGAGAGAACGAACGGTGGAAGCCCATCCAAAGTTCCTTTGCTGCTCATCTGAAATATTCCTTCAAGTTTCGTCCCAACACCTGTGCCGACCGTATCTACGGCGGAGCCTACCAAGGCTTCGGCTTGGCCGTCACCACCTTTGGCGACCGTAAGCAACTCGGTGATCCGGTGACGTTCTACGTCTTTCAGGGCGCATGCATCGCCCGTTTCAATCCCCGTCTTTCGCTCAATTACGAGTGGAATTTCGGTCTTTCCGCCGGATGGGAACCATACGATAACGATTACAACTCCTACAACGGAGCGGTAGGTTCACGGGTGAATGCGTATCTCAATGCAGGTATCTACCTCAATTGGTCGCTTTCCCGTTATTTCGATTTTATCATCGGCGGAGATTTTACGCATTTCTCCAACGGCAACACCAAATTCCCCAACGCAGGAGTGAACACCACCGGAGCGAAAATCGGTCTGGTGTACAACTTCAACCGTGAAGAATCCGACCTGACCAAGTCTTTGGTCAAGCCGTATATTCCCCGTTTTCCCCGTCATATCAGTTACGACCTTGTGTTGTTCGGCTCGTGGAGACGGAAAGGCGTGTATGTAGAAAGCGGGAAGCAGATAGCTTCACCGGGCAGTTACCCCGTGGCGGGATTCAACTTTGCCCCGATGTACAACCTCAACTATAAGCTGCGATTCGGCGTCTCGCTGGACGGTGTTTATGACGGTAGTGCCAATGTGTACACCGAAGACCGGATTGTGGAGTACGATTACGATGGAGGCAGCGGCACTTCCGGACGCAGGTTTCTTGTGCCGGGCATTCAGCATCAGCTTGCTCTCGGACTTTCGGGACGGGCGGAGTATGTAATGCCGTTTTTCACCATCAATGTCGGTTTGGGAACGAATGTGCTGGGGCGTGGCGATTTGCGGGGGCTGTATCAGGTCTTTGCGTTGAAGATAGACATGACACGTAGCTCTTTCCTTCACATCGGTTACAATCTCCAAAACTTTCAGACACCTAATTATCTGATGCTCGGCTTGGGATTCCGTTTCAATAATAAGTATCCTAAGGTGCGTCATTAGAAATGTCCGTCCGGTGGTCTGTCGAATCAAGTAAGGAATCTCAAAATGGAAAACATTATTCAAAAAATCAGAGAAATCTATCCGGTATCCGATGAAGCGCTTCAGGCGCTTCAGGCGAATATGGAACTGCGATATTATCCTAAAGATACCTATATCGTCCAGTCGGGGGTAACAGACCGCCTGGTTTATTTCATTGAAGAGGGCATTGCCCGTTCCGTATTCCATCACAACGGACAGGACACTACTACGTGGTTCACGCTGGAAGGCGACATTACGTTCGGCATGGATTCGCTCTACTATCAGCAACCGTCGGTGGAGAGCATTGAAACGCTTTCCGATTGCAAAATCTACGTCATCCATATCGACAAGCTGAATATGCTCTACGAAACCTATATCGATATAGCCAACTGGGGGCGCATCCTGCATCAGAATGTCAACAAAGAGCTTAGCCACATGTTTGTGGAACGGCTCCAGCTTTCGCCCAAAGAGCGGTACGAACAGTTCAACCGTCGCTATCCCGGACTGATAAACCGGGTGAAGCTGAAGTATGTGGCTGCCTTTTTGGGCATTTCCATCTACACGCTTAGTCGGGTACGTGCTAAAAAATAGTTTTCGGTAGGGCTTTTTTGCTTTTAAGCAAAAGAACTTCGTTTCGCAAAGCGTATCTTTGCCATCTGAAAATACTAACTAATAGAAAAACAGATGTCGAACATTTCTTCTTCAGCCTTTGCAGACACCAAAGCACATTATGATCTTCTTGACGGACTTCGCGGTGTAGCGGCTCTTATGGTGATATGGTATCATGTATTCGAGGGCTATGCTTTTGCCGGTGGTGGCAATATCGAGACTCTCAACCACGGTTATTTGGCCGTGGACTTCTTCTTTATCCTTTCGGGTTTCGTGATCGGTTACGCTTATGACGACCGTTGGGGCAAGAGTCTCACCATGAAAGATTTCTTTAAACGTCGTTTGATACGTCTTCATCCGATGGTCGTTATGGGTGCCGTATTGGGTGCTATCACATTCTGTATTCAGGGTTGTGTGCAATGGGATGGAACGCATGTCGCCATTTCCATGATTATGTTGTCTCTTCTTTGCACGATATTTTTCATCCCTGCCATGCCGGGTGTGGGATATGAAGTTCGTGGCAATGGTGAGATGTTTCCGTTGAACGGCCCTTGCTGGTCGTTATTTTTCGAGTATATCGGTAATATCCTGTATGCGTTGTTCATCCGCCGCTTGTCCAACAAGGCGCTGACGGTATTTGTGGTGTTGCTGGGGGTAGCATTGGCAGCGTTTGCCGTCTTCAATGTCTCCACTTATGGAAACATAGGAGTGGGCTGGACGCTGGACGGGGTTAACTTCCTGGGCGGCTCCCTACGTATGCTTTTCCCTTTTTCGCTGGGTATGCTGATGTCGCGTAACTTCAAGCCTATGAAGGTGAAGGGTGCTTTCTGGATATGTACCGTTGCATTGATTGCCCTGTTCGCTGTTCCTTATCTCGAAGGAATGGAGCCGCTTTGCATGAATGGTGTTTATGAAGCGTTTTGTGTGATTGTGGTTTTCCCTATCATCCTTTGGATAGGAGCGTCGGGCACCACTACGGACGTGCAATCGACAAAGATATGCAAATTTCTGGGGGATATATCCTATCCGGTTTATGTGATCCATTATCCGTTGATGTATCTGTTCTATGCATGGCTGATTGAGAATAAGCTCTATACGTTGGGCGAGACTTGGCACGTAGCCGTGTGCGTCTTTGTCTTGAGTATCGTGCTTGCTTATCTGTGTCTGAAACTGTATGACGAACCGATACGTAAATATTTGGCAAAACGTTTCTTGGGTAAGAAACGATAGTTTTCATTGATCTATTATATCTTAAAGCCCCGTTTTATCAAAAGACAAAACGAGGCTTTTAAATTTATAATCCGCTACCGTTTCTTGGTAGGGCTTTATTTTATGAATGTATTATAAGGCGTTAATTTCTTCTGCAGATAATCCGGTACCTTGAATAATCATTTCAGTGCTAAGTCCTATTTCTTTGAACTTACGGGCTATCTCGATTTGCTTATTCTTTTCGCCTTCTGCTAGTCCTTCCGCTTTACCTTCTGCAAGTCCTTCCGCAAGTCCTTCTGCTTTACCTTCTGCAAGTCCTTCTGCCAATCCTTCCATTCGTCCTTCCAGTTTGGCTCCATCCAGTACATCATTTTGAATCATGATAGCATTCAGATGTTCGTCGTAAGCATGACGTTCTTTGGGATTCATATTATAATAAACGAGTTTCCGGCGAGCTTCTGCAAGACCGGGGGCTTGCGTATCGGGTCGGATGCGGCCTGTTTTCAGGTATTCTATCCACTCTTCAAGGGGAGTGACAGCTACCTTGTCGAATTCGTTCACCCGAATAAGGAAATATTCGGGAAAGATTTCGCTGGGGAGCTTGCTCACTATCGCATTCTTTTCTTTGGTGCTGACCAATAATTGATCTCCCGTATGTACGCCTAAAAACGTATTCTGTCCGTGGTACAGATAATCATCACCTATACCGATGTCGAAATAAAGAATACTCACGGAGTAGATTTTCTTCACCTCATAGTATCGTTCGCCTAGCGAAATATGCTCGGTGATTGCTTTGGCAACTCCATACAGGATGCGTTCCAGATAATACAGCTCACGGGTATTTTGAATTTCTACAATAATGATTTCCCCTTTACTATTTTTTGCTTTAATATCTACCCGGTTGAATTTATCGTCAATAGTCTGCTGGTTGCTTTCGCTTTCCAGTAGTTCGATGATTTCTACTTTCTCGTTCAGGAGTACAGTGAGAAGCCCTTCGAGCACCCCGAAGTTGGCTTTCTGGCGTAAAAGGCGTTTTATGGCCCAATCAAATCTGATATAGCGATCAGTTGTTTCCATCTTTTGATTTTATATAATGAACGTACCTACAAAGATAATCATTATTTCTGTTACTCAATCGATTATGAACAATGTTTTCTTCTACCTATGGTCTCTTACTTAATTTGATATACCACATTTACAGTCCTAAGATGTTTAAAGACAAAGAGAAAGTAGAAAGTCCGGGAAAGTCCGAGCTTTCTACTTTCTCTTTTAATATAATAGGAGGACTAGGGAACTTGTATTACATCTTCAGCATACTAGCATATTACTAGGGGATTTTTGCTCCGGAGATGTTTTTTACAGAGTTGTATCCACTTTTCCATCATTAGGTAAAGTTACAGGATCCCAAGGAGAAATAATAGCATTTTCCACTTTTAGATCCGTCTTGTTTACGGTTACAGTATACGTATATTCCTTTCCGGCTTCGGTTTCAAAAACCTGACTGCCAGTAAATAATGTTGTATGAAGAGTATATCCGTCGTACTTGTTATTATACACTAAATCCACCTTCATACCTCCATCAACACGTTCGCCGGGACATACTATAAAAGTATAATAAGTCGCATTATCTGCCGCAACATAATTTCCACTAAATCCCCAAACAGCAGAATAAGCAAAATTCAATTCTTCTGCACTTCCAATCGGTTCCACCTCGCCTGTCTTAATATTAAATGAAACTTGAGAATGTAAATTCGAAAAAACGATGTTCCACCACGACGCAAAACCACTCGCGGAATTATAACCATTTCCTGGCACTAACTTTAAGACCACCTTACTCATTTTATGTTTAAATTGAAAATCAACTTGAGGATCGTCTTTTGTACCTGTTGCTTCAGCATACAGGAAATCTATCTGGTCGTCCAAATACGTAGAATACTGTTCTAGCAGCTTCCTTGTAATCTTATTATCTGTAATATCCTTGGCAGCAGCATACGGATAATATGCCGTAAACTGACCTTCCTCATCACCATAATAAATAACATTCGAATATGGTTTAAAAGCATTTCCACTCGTCCACTGATAACGGTAATTCGAATAACTCATTTTACCGCTCGTTCCAAAAACGCCGATCTCGTCTCCAGACTGCCATGTCGTATTTTTCATACGCGTTGTTACTCCTTCAATTCCGGCTGTCACTTCCACTGCCACCTGTTTGCTATCGGTGATATTGTTCATTTCACTATTATCACACCCTGTCAATGTTGCAACCAAGGCAGCTGCAAAAAAATAGACTTTTCTCATAACTGTATTTTTTTTAGTTTATATTTATTATTAATCTACTTAATTAATGCGCATCTACTCCGCCGCCGTTCACCGGAGTCCATTCGGTAATAGTAGCTCCTGTGATCTCTATTTTTGTACGATGCAACTTCACGTCATACGTATACTTACTGCCTGCTGCCAATGCTTTATCCATTTCCCAAGTGAAAGGAAGATCATTGTCATTGTTCAAATCGAAAGTCAACGTGCGCGATGTAGTCGCGTCGGGTAATAAAATTGCTTCACACAAAGCACCGGACTTTGTTGTAAGTAGTGTGATGTCTGTTGTTTCCGCACCCGCCGTCAGAGTACCATCGGAAAGATTAAATGTGGCTGTGGTGTGTTGTCCGCCCACAGTGACACTAAGGTTTTCTAAATCAGCAGCAGTCAATCCGTCTCCCGGTGTAATAGTCAACACCAGTTTGGAAAGTTGATGGCTAAAATTGAACGATACTACCGGATTATTTTTTGTATACCCTTCCGCTTTGTCGGCATACATGAAATCAATAGCCTCCTGATTACTTTGGTCGGCAATATTCAGAGAACAAGTATAATCCGTCAACGGAGTGACAAATGGATAATAAGCATAAAAATCCACTGTACCGATAATCGGAAAATAGATTCTATTTGTATTCACTTCTCCCGGTTCTTCCGGCGTGACAGAAGGTTCAAATTTGCCATTGCCATTGGGGGTTATGTAACATTTATTGTCTGCTCCGTCGCAAATATTCTCCGACGTAAGCCCTACACCGTTTCCGGAATACACCATAAAAATTCCAATTTTATCATTGCTGCCCCAGTCCGTATCTATGGCACGGCTTACGGAAGCCCCTTTTGTGCCGATCTCGCCCTTTACAGTCAATGCCGTACGTCCGTCGGGCGCAGCGGTCGGTTGAGATTCGTTGTCATTGCCGCAAGCTCCCCATAAGGCAGCCAACGCAACATAAAGTACTAATTTCTTTTTCACCATTGTCTTTCAATCTATTTGTTGTTATTATTCTGTTCTGTTTACAACACGTGCAATCAATGAATATCCACATGTCCGCCTTCTACCGAATTCCAACTATTTATATTACCGGAAAAATCTCCTTGGGAAGGCAAGTCAAAGTTGGCCCCCAATACCAGCGGAGTCATCGAACCGTCGAAACATTTCTGCAATACTTCGGTAAGGTCTGTCTTTATCGTGTACACCGATTGGTTGTTTAATGCAACAGCTATGCTAAGCTCCTGTTTTTCTTCCGCGATAATTCCCAACAAACGGATCGTGGCGGTCAGTGTCGGCGTTCCGTCCTTTTCTTCTGTTTTTTCAAAAACAGGAGAAAGGGATACTCCTGTCGGGGAAACCCATGCTCCGGTCGCGAGATTTATACTGGAGGCAATGCCGCTCAATGTGGCATTTAAACTGGTGATGCGGTCGTGATCTCCTTCTTTGAGTTTCAGCACCAACGTCAGCTGACGAATATGTTGCAACATTCCCACTGTTACAAATAAGGTGTCATCTTTTACTACGTCCAATGTCTGCGTAGCGGAAAAGAGATAACCGGGAAGAGCTTCTATGTTATTTTCGTCTGTCGAAGCTATCGTGGCAACATCACCGGTGACGGTTATGGCTTCGGGGGTGTTATAAACCAATAATTCGTAAGCTGCCGGAGCAAGCAAAGAATGAAAAATATTCGTGTTTCCCTTCACGGGCTGTTCGTCGCTTTGCCCGGACTGGCCGGACACACGAAGCGTATACGATACAGGCTGCACGGCCTGGTCTGCACGGCTGCTCCAATCTGTTGTAATCACTATCGCTCCCTGTGAAGGATGGGGCGTGTTATCAATATCGTCTTTAACGCAAGAGGTCAGCATCAAGGCGACCCCGCAAAAAAGGGCTGCGCGGGAGGTTATTTTATTAGTTTCCATATCAGTGTGATTCCTAGTTGGTTAATACCCCAATAATTTTTTGTCTTACTGCCTTTGTGGACGCGGACATCATTGATGAGTGCGTATTCGTCATAGTCAGCGTAAGTGTAGCCTGCTCCGGCGTGGAAGTCGAGAGAAAGCGAACGGTTCAGGTTGAAGATATAACCGCCTGTCAGTCCTCCGCCTTGATAATTGCCTTGCTTGCCGGTCTTGCCCAATTTATAATGAAACTCGCCCGTATGATACATGACACCTAAAAAGCCTTTGCCTTGTTTGCCCAGGTAATAACGCACTTCGGGAGAGACTTTCCAAAGGGCATAGCGACGGTTCTTATGGTCCCAGCTCCATGTGGTCCAACTACCGTTGAGCAAGAGACCGAAATGACGGTTCATCCGCCATTCGAATCCTAAATCCGGAGTAAGAGTAGCCCAATGAAGCAGGTTGGCACGCAGAGTGAGATGATGAAAGTCGGATGCCTTCAACGGAGTTTCAGTCATTTCCGAAGATGTATCCGTCGGGGATGTTGAATCTGCGGGCGTTTCCTGCTTCGGTTTTTCCGGTGCGATGATGAACGTTTCTTTTTCTCCGACAATTGGTTTTTCTTCCACTTCTTCTTGAGGAAAACGCAGACGAACGATAACAACATGTCGTAAATCCCCATAAGGTGCAGTGTGGTTGTGAGTGATAAAACAGGATTCATTCAAGCCTTTTTCGAGGATCAGTTCGGATTTCACACGGTTGCTGCTGACTCTGGCGAGTTTTAGATTTTCGACAGATGTGGGCTCGGAAGCGCAATAGCCGTCTATCAATAAAGGGACTTCACCACTAAGAATGGTAGCTTTGTGGGTTTCAACCACAGCCAAAAGATGATCCAACTGTGTTTCGTTATCTTTCCACGGGACATAGAACATATCCTTATGGGAAACAAAGCGAAAAACATAAACGGTATCAGGAATCTGATTCTGTGCCATAGAACTGACAGGCAGTAGAAACGGCAAAAACAAAAGTAAAAGATAAAATTTGCGCATTAGCATCTTATTGTATTTTGAGATTATTGTACCTCTAGTTCAACCTACATATAGCTATTTCCCACATCCGTTACTTTGTAGGTAACGGAAGAGTCTTCGTGTCTGCTCTTTCGGGAGTAGCCGCGATGCTGAAAGACGATTTTGATAATAAAATATCTTACCCCTGCTTCTGACAAGCGGCAGAGGAGAGGGATTCTTTTGCTAAAATTCAGACATTAATGAAGCCTTGATACAAAGAAGTCTCGTGTTCTGATTGTATTATTCCGTTTTTGAGTGTTTTATTAGAAAAAATGTTCGATTTAATTTGGGTATTTTAAGAAATGTGCTCATCTTTGCGGCATCGATTTTTTCCGTTACCTACAAAGTAACGGTCTGTTCCTTAGTGTATTGCGTGGCCTGTTAACTGCTTCACGAAATCTATAATCTGTCTGTTTGCTTCGTCTATTTTTTTACTATGAAAGGGCTTCAAGTATGTCTCCGTCACGGTGATAGATGAATGTCCCATTGCTTCGGAAATGATTCCCGGATGGATTTCGCAGTAATAAGCTGTGGTAGCCCACGTGTGGCGGGCGGCGTAAGAACTCAACTTGTCTTCAAGTCCCAACATTTTTCCCAATGATGCCAATTGATGGTTAAAGTTGCGCAATGCCAGCTGATATTCACGATATGCTTCTTCCGTTCCCTCTTTGCTTCGCAGGATGGGAAAGAGATAGGGCGATTCAGAGTTGCGGTTCATGTGTTTTTGCAACAAGGACATTGCTTCCGGTGTCAGCGTCACGGACAAGGAACGGCCTGTTTTGCGGCGGCGGTAAGTAATCACATTTCCTTGCAAATCATTCTTGCGGAGATAGGCCAGATCGACAAACGGCAATCCGCGAAGCAGAAACATCAGGATAAACCAATCGCGTGCTTTCTCCACCATAGGAGGGATGCGGGACTGGGGCAGCCGGGTGAATACTTTTCTCATATCTTCACCATCCAACGCACGTTGGCGGTCGGCACGTGTACCCGTATAGACCGATCGGAACAAATGAGGTACATACACAGCTTTCCGCCGGTCTACGGCACGGTTGTAAACTGCCCGCAGCGTTCGGAGATACGTAGACACCGTGTTCCAACTGCATCCGCGTTCGCGCAGACTGATTTCAAAACGTTTCACCCATTCGGACGTCAGCTGACGGAACATTAACTTCTCGGACCCCTGAAAAGTGAGAATCGCATTCAAGGTGCTTTTATATACATGAGCAGTCCCCAAATTTCCCCTTCCTTGCAATTCGGCAGTCACTTGCCTCATAAACGAGAATAGATTTTCTTTCTTCATTCAGTTTTTTTTAATAATTATTATTTACGAATTATCATATTTGTTTAAATTAGTAAAACAAAAATGTAAATATAATCGGACATCTGCAATTTAAAGTATAAAAATAAAAATATTTTATCTATAATTAATGGGAATAATTTTATAATTTTGCGAAAAATATGAACCTGATGAACAGGAGTCATGTATTAATTAAACATTTACACAATGAATGAAAGAAAGATAGCCCAGGAGGGCTACGTTATTAATGGTTTCAAACCATTTTCCCAGTTGGCAATGGAATACTTTCCCGGCAATCCGGGAATTGATTTGTCCAGAAAAAGAATGCGTGAAAGAATTGATGAAGATTTAGCTCTCGCCGCAAAATTGAGTGCTTTGGGTTATACTTCTCATACCACATATTTAAGTCCGAAGATGCAGGAGATCATTGTCCTGTACCTGGGACCTCCCTATATTGTAGTGCCCCATATTTATCTGACCCTGTTTGACGAAAAGAAACTTTAATCTTCAAAAATGGAAAATCGAACTATATATTTTTAAATATATAGTTTATTATTTATATATTTATAATAGTTCCGCATAGCGTTCGGGACGTCTTTTGGAAATGGTAGGTAACGGGTTGTGATATAGTGAGTTATCTGCTGTTTGAAAGTGTTCCGCTATGCGTTCCGTTAAAAAGTCGTTTTTCAGCCTTCGGACAGAGGCTCCGAATCTGTCGGATAGAGCTTTCGTTTGATACTTACAGAGACTCCGTTTCAGGCAAACGGAGTCTCTGTTTTTTTCCTTCGCTTCCCGGGAGCTTGTATAAGTCTGGTAAAGAAGATATTTACAGTTCCGAACATACGATTTACATTCAAATACCTCTGATACCGTCTATCCGATTAGGGGATTGATGCCGGATGGAATACCTTTGCCGAAAATTTTAAAACATTAGATATGCAGAATTTCAATCTTCAACAAATGTCCGGAAACGGTTATATTATTATTCCCAAACTGATGTTCGCAGAGTATATGAAGAATTGCGACAACCATGAAGGCGACATAGAGGCTTTCTTGAAATTGCTTATGAAAGTGAACTATTCCGAAACGGAATATACCGATTACTGGTGCAAGAAGAGTGTGTGTAAAAGAGGCGAAAGCCTGCGCAGCTACCGGAGTTGGAGCGATGTTTTTCATTGGTCTGTCAGCAGGACGTACCGTTTCATGCAGGGTTTGAAGTCGAAAGGAGTGATTGAAATTATTTCGCACGACGACACTTCCGCCCTGCATATCCGGGTGGTGGATTATGAGAGCTGGGTGAGCGTGCCTAAGGCCGAACCCGACAGTGTGAAGCGGCAGAAGAAGGAAGCTAAAGAGAAGTTTCTCCTCTTTTGGAACGAGTATCACAACGTCACCCAGCTTCCCAAAGAGAACATTGCCAAGGCGCAGCGCGAATGGAAGAAGTTGAGCGACAAGGAACGGGAACTGGCCGTCGGGCACATCGAGGAATATTACTTCCATCAGACGAACGCCAACTTTCTCTTGCACGCCTCTTCTTACTTGGCAAACAAGGCATTCTTGAACGAATATTGAGGTGGAAGATGGATACGGAAAATAGAGTTTCGCCACAGGCTCCCGAAATAGAGGAAGCCATCATAGGAGCTTGTATGATAGAGCAGGAGGCTCTGCCGCTGGTAGCGGACAAGCTCCGTCCGGAAATGTTCTACGTGGAGCGCCATCGACTGATTTTCTCGGCTTTGCTGGCAATGTACCAGGCGGGTACGAAGGTGGATATTCTGACTGTAAAAGAAGAGCTTCTCCGCAGGGGGACGCTCGAAGAAGCGGGCGGGGCGTATCAGGTCACTTTGCTTAGCAGCAGGGTGGCAAGCTCCGCGCATATCGAGTATCATGCGCAGATCGTGCACGAGAAATATTTGCGTCGTGAGATGATTGTGGGGTTGAATAAGTTGCTTGCCTGTTCGCTGGACGATACGCTGGATATTGCCGATACGCTGGTAGATGCTCATAATTTGCTCGACCGTCTGGAGGGTGAGTTCGGGCATAACGACTGTATGCGCGATATGGATACGCTGATGGCGGACACGATGAAGGATGCCGAGCGGCGTATCATCAGGAGTGTGAACGGCGTGACAGGTGTTCCGACGGGGCTGACGGATTTGGATCGTATGACCTCCGGATGGCAGGACGGTGATCTGGTGGTTCTCGCCGCCCGTCCCTCGGTGGGGAAAACGGCTTTAGCGTTGCATTTGGCACGTAGCGCGGCGATGGCGGGGCGTGCCGTGGTAGTGTACAGTTTGGAAATGCAGGGGGAGAGGTTGGCAGACCGGTGGTTGATGGCGGCGAGCGAAGTCAACCAGCGACATTGGCGGACAGGAGTGCCCAGCGAGCAGGAGATGTCGGAGGCACGTGCGGCGGCTGCAGAACTTTCGCGCTTGCGGATACACGTGGATGACAGTACGGTGGTGAGTATGGATCATGTGCGCTCAAGCGCGCGGTTGCTGAAAAGCCGGGGGGAGTGTGACGTGATTTTTGTTGATTATTTGCAGCTTTGCGATATGACGACGGGGCAAAGTAACCGTAACCGTGAGCAGAAGGTGGCACAAGCCACTCGGAAAGCGAAGATGCTGGCTAAGGAGTTGAATGTGCCGGTGGTGCTGTTGAGCCAGTTGAATCGTTTGGCAGAGGGGCATATCGACCGGCGGCCGGAGTTGAGCCAGTTGCGCGAGAGTGGCGCCATCGAGCAGGATGCGGACGTGGTGATGTTGCTCTATCGTCCTGCACAGGCTCGTATCACGACGGACAAGGATAGCGGTTACCCGACGGAGGGACTGGGCGTGGTGATTGTGGCCAAGCAGCGCAACGGGGAGACAGGAAATGCCTACTTTCACCATAATCCGGAAATGACGAAAATCGGTGATTATGTGCCGCCTTTGGAGTATTTGCTGAAACATGCCAAGTGATTGGTGCTTTTGTTTGACTAATAGGATGCATATTTATACGCTATTATTTTAGAATTATCTTTCTATTTTTAGTTGTGATCAGGAAGAAAATAAACGGGTAAAAACTTGACTTTTGATGTTTGATTTTGTATCTTTGTGATGTCGAAAGAAGAGAAAATATTATTACTTAAACCTTAACTTTTTTAAATTATGAATGTATTGGTGGAGCGCTATCAGCGCAGAAAGTATGTGAATCAGGAAGATTCGCAGATGTTGTATTATGTACGCCAGAAATCGGGTACAGTGAGAGTGATGGATGTCAATAAGCTGGCGGATGCCATCGAGGCGAATTCTTCGCTGACGGCAGGAGATGTGAAACATTCCATCGAGGCTTTTGTGGAGCAGTTGCGTTTGTCGCTCACACAAGGTGATAAGGTGAAGATTGATGGGTTGGGAACCTTTCATATCACGTTAAGCAGCGAGGGGACAGAAAAGGAGAAGGATTGCACGGTGCGCAGTATTCGCCGGGTGAATGTGCGTTTCGTCGCTGATAAGGCGCTTCGTCTGGTGAATACCAGTCATACCACGACCCGGGGGGAGAATAATGTGGATTTCGTTCTTGCAGGAAAAGGGGTGGACGGCTCCGATGATGAGAACGGGGGCGGAAATCCCGGCGGCAGTGGAAATCCCGGTGGCGGCGGAAGCGGAGAGGCCCCGGACCCGGCGGCATAAGGCTGGATGAAGAATTGAGAATCGGGAACTGGGAACCAGGGATGAAAGGCTTGGGGATGGTTTCCGGTTCTCTTTCTTTATGGGTTTGATTCTTGGGTTTTGTAGGCTTTGTTGTCTTTATTGTTTTTTGTTATCTTGATGGGCTTAATTGATTTCATAGGCTTTATTGTCCTCATTGGGATTTCTTCTTTTTCAATTCTCTTTTTTCGTTCGTTTCATTCGTTTTTATGTTTCATTCTTCATTTAATAGAAAAAATCATGTTAGATAAAATTCTCGATATTATAATGACGATTTTGCCTTTCTTGGGTGGTAATCGTAAGAAGCGCAAAGAAATGGCGCAGGAAGTCAAAGAGTTCAGCGAACTGGTGAAAGATCAATATTCTTTTCTAATGGAACAATTGGAAAAGGTGTTGAAGGATTATTTCGACCTTAGTTCGAGAGTGAAAGAGATGCATACGGAGATTTTCTCGTTGAGAGGTCAACTTGCGCAGGCTTCTGCTTTGCAGTGCGTCAAGAAGGAATGTGTACAGCGTAATGCGCTGGAAGCCTGAAGGGGGGTAGATGTCATATAGTATGATGCGATCTATAAACCTGATAGTGATCCATTGTTCCGCCACACGCGAGGACAAGAGTTTTACGGAGTACGATTTGGACGTCTGCCATCGCAGGCGGGGATTTAATGGAACGGGGTATCATTTTTATATCCGTAAGAACGGTGATATAAAATCTACCCGGCCGATAGAGAAGATTGGTGCGCACGTCCGTGGCTTCAATAGTGAAAGTATAGGTATCTGTTATGAGGGTGGACTCGATTGTGAAGGGCAGCCCAAAGATACCCGTACAGAGTGGCAGAAACACTCTCTGCGCGTACTGATTCTTACGTTGCTGCGTGATTATCCGGGTTGCCGGGTATGCGGGCATCGGGATTTAAGTCCTGACCTGAACGGGAACGGTGAGATAGAGCCGGAGGAATGGATCAAGGCTTGTCCTTGCTTCGATGCTGAAACCGGATGGAACCAAGTCTGAAAGGAAAAGAGGCTGTCTTAACAGGTTCGGAAAAAAGAAATCACCCCTGTCAGAATTTGTTCTGATAGGGGTGATTTCTTTTTTAGTAAACTTCTACTTTCTCTGCAATTCTCTTAGCCTTGTCGCGCAACGCATCCAAATCA